>ENA-UEPS01000002-UEPS01000002.1-human-gut-metagenome-genome-assembly--contig:-NODE-2-length-273960-cov-44.893498_pt1 | contig 273960 bp, 265 predicted proteins | sample MGYA00242904_ERZ507924 | MGnify/ENA primary metagenome ERZ507924 (study PRJEB26167, sample SAMN06115422) | human gut metagenome | host: Homo sapiens | place: China:Sichuan | collected 2014-10-16...
TTCTGGATGGTGGTAAAACCAATCCTCTTATCGGTTCCGCTGGTGTATCCGCAGTTCCGATGGCAGCACGTGTATCCCAAATCGTTGGTCAAAAAGCTAACCCTGCTAACTTCCTGCTCATGCATGCTATGGGCCCGAACGTAGCTGGTGTTATCGGTACCGCAGTAGCTGCAGGTGCAATGCTTGCAATGATTGGACCTGTCAAATAATTTATAGTATAAACAGAAATAGGTGCACTTTATCGTGCACCTATTTTTTTTGGAAAAAGAAAAATATAAAGCAAATCATTATGCTGTAGTAAAGAGAAGTACAAGCTTTCTTTATAGTTTCAAGTAATAATGCAGTCCTGAAGCTGGTTAACCAAGATAAAAACATTAATTTTTCTTTTGGTTATTTTGAATAATGTTTTTTGAGTGGACAAAGAATCTTAAATATTGTAAAAATAGTATTATTGTATTATATTAATATACCTTAATGTCAAAAAAGCTGTAAATTAAATAAAACTTACACTTTTAAATTTGAGTGCATAGTGGTATAATGAAGCATAAGGTGTTGCAAGAAAATTCATAGAAAGCAATGCTAAGGATCTTTTACAAAATTCTCTTTATTTTGATATACGCGCCCCGAACGCGCTGTATATAAAATTAATTTAAAAGGAGGAATTATAATGTCCCCAGCAGTAAAATGTCTCATTCTTCTGGCTGTTGTTGCATTGTTATTTGTAACCGAACTCATTCCGCTTGCAATAACAGCTATGGGCGGCGCTATCGCGTGCGGCCTGTTAGGTTTTATCCCTGCTAAACAAGTATTTTCTGGTCTCTCTAATTCGACCGTAGTACTCTTTGCAGGCATGTTCGTAGTAGGTGCAGCCATGTTCTACACAGGTCTTGCACAAAAAATCGGTAATACTGTAGTTCATTTCTGCGGTACCGGTGAAAACAGCTTGATGTTTGGTTTAATGTTTGTTGGTGCTGCTTTGTCTTCTGTATTATCCAACACTGGTACTGCAGCTTGTCTGCTGCCGGTTGCCTTGGGTATCTGCTCTGCAGCTAAAATTCCTGCTTCCCGTCAATTGATGCCTTTGGCATTTGCCTGCGGTCTCGGTGGTATCATCACTATGGTTGGTACTCCTCCGAATATCATCGCTAACGGCGCTTTGGAAGCTGCTGGTATTGCTGACAAATTTGGCTTCTTCGAATTTGCCTGGATTGGTATCCCTGTAACAGTAGCTGGTATCATCTATATGATGTTCTTAGGTAAATACCTGCTTCCGAAAGCTGAATTGGATGCCGACCAGGAAATTGAACAAGAAGTTGAAGCTAACGAAACTTCTGCTTCTAAACAAGTAGTTTCCGGCGTTATCCTGTTGCTCGTAGTTTTGACTATGGCTATCGGCATCAAGGGCGTTTCTTTGGAAATGGCAGCTATTATCGGCGCAATCGTTTGCGTATTGACTGGCTGTTTGACTGAAAAACAAGCTTATGCTTCTATTGACTGGGTAACTATCTTCCTGTTCGCAGGTATGATGCCTGTATCCACTGCAATGGACAAAACCGGCGCTGGTAAATTGATCGCTGAATGGACCGTAGGTCTGATGGGCGGTACTCCGTCTCCGTTAGTTGTTACTGCAGTCTTGTTTATCCTTTCTTGCGCTTTAACACAATTTATGTCCAACACTGCATCTGCAGCTCTGCTGTGCCCGATTGGTGTTGCGATTTCTAAACAACTTGGCGCTGATCCGAAAGCAGTATTGATGGCTATCGCAGTTGCAGCATCCTGTGCATTTGCATCTCCGGTAGGTACGCCTCCGAATACTTTGGTTCTTGGCCCTGGCGGATACAAATTTATGGACTATGTTAAAGCAGGTACCGGTCTTGTTATCGTATCCTTTATCGTATCCCTGATTGTAATTCCTATCGTATGGCCTTTCTTCCCCGGCAAATAATTTGTTAGGAAGATAGACGAAAGTATTATTGTAAGAGCAATAAATTAAACAGACGTGATAACTATCACGTCTGTTTTTTTATGTTTTAGCTATGAATAAAAAATTGTCAAAAAGTATCAAAATAGTATAAATATGCATAATGAAGACAGTTAACAGTTTTTGAACTTTTTTGTTATACGAAAATTGTGAAAAAATCTTGAAAAAAACTGGCTTATCTGTTACACTTGTTACTGTAAGCTGTTAATTAAATTTTGTTAACAATTTTGTAACTAAAGATAAGTTTTTTAATAATATGCAAAAAATAGCAAATTTAATCATTCTAGCTTACATATATAATAGGAAGTAATTTGTTACTTCCTTAAAACATTTTTAACTTTTTGAAGGAGGATTCTCATGTCTCAAGCAGTAAAATGTCTTATTATGTTAGCTGTTATTGCTCTGTTATTTGTAACCGAACTCATCCCGCTTGCAGTAACGGCTATGGGCGGCGCTATCGCGTGCGGCCTGTTAGGTTTTATTCCTGCTAAACAAGTATTTTCCGGCCTCTCTAATTCTACCGTAGTACTTTTTGCAGGTATGTTCGTTGTTGGTGCTTCTATGTTTTATACAGGTCTTGCACAAAAAATTGGTGCTTCTATTGTTAAAATTTCCGGTACTGGTGAAAACAGTTTGATGTTTGGTATTATGCTTGTTGGCGCCGCATTGTCCGCCGTATTATCCAACACTGGTACTGCAGCTTGTCTGCTGCCGGTTGTACTTGGTATTTGTTCTGCAGCAAAGATTCCCGCTTCCCGTCAATTGATGCCTTTGGCATTTGCCTGCGGTCTCGGTGGTATCATCACTATGGTTGGTACTCCTCCGAATATCATTGCTAACGGTGCTTTGCAGGCTGCTGGAATGAAAGAGCAATTTGGTTTCTTTGAATATGCTTGGATTGGTATTCCTGTAACTTTAGCTGGTATGCTCTACATGATGTTCTTAGGCAAATATTTGCTTCCGAATAAACAAATTGATGCTGATCAGGAGATTGAACAAGAAGTTGAAGCTAACGAAACTTCCGCTTCCAAACAAATCGTATCCGCAGTAATTTTACTTTGTGTAGTTTTGACTATGGCTATTGGCATTCCTGGTGTATCTTTAGAAATGGCCGCTATCATTGGTGCAATAGTTGCAGTATTGACTGGCTGCCTGACTGAAAAACAAGCTTATGCTTCTATTGACTGGGTAACCATCTTCCTGTTTGCAGGTATGATGCCTGTATCCACTGCAATGGACAAAACCGGCGCTGGCAAAATGATCGCAGAATGGACTGTAAGCCTGATGGGCGGTTCTCCGTCTCCTTTAGTTGTTACTGCAATTCTTTTCATTCTTTCTTGCGGTTTAACACAATTTATGTCCAACACTGCATCTGCAGCTCTGCTGTGCCCGATTGGTATTGCGATTTCTCAACAACTTGGTGCTGATCCGAAAGCAGTATTGATGGCTATCGCAGTTGCAGCATCCTGTGCATTTGCATCTCCGGTAGGTACGCCTCCAAACACTTTGGTTCTTGGCCCTGGCGGATACAAATTTATGGACTATGTTAAAGCAGGTACTGGTCTTGTTATCGTATCCTTTATCGTATCCCTGGTTGTAATTCCTATCGTATGGCCTTTCTTCCCCGGTAATTAAATTTACTTCGGAAAAACAGTAAATTTTATAAAATGAATTATGTAAAAACAGGCGTGTATATCACGCCTGTTTTTTAATACTTGTTTTTGTGAATTTTTTTAGAGGAACGGCTTTAGAGTGTATCCTTTATAGCAAAAATTTGTTATAATAAGAAATGGTCTAAAGGTGTGTTCAGTCCTTGGATAATAGAGAATGAAGGGATTGTTTTGTTTGAACGAAATATATAGAGAAGAATCTCAAGTCAGTGATCGCAGAATGCAGATATCATATGGCGGTTTGGCCGTTATAGTTTTATTATGGATTTATGAAGGGTATCGTTATGTCAATACAGGATATTTTAGCCCTTTAGGTTGGGGCTTTAATATTTTATTTCTGCTGATGTGGATATGGCGTGTTGTTTTTAAGTATACATATATTCTACGTGATGGCGAGATGGAAGTCATAAGCCATGGCGTGGGAATTAGACGCAGTTTTAAAGTGGATTTGACTAAAACTGAAAGTTATACCAATAAATATATCAAAAGTTTTTTTAAGAAAACTAAAATCCGTCATTATATTCACAGGTATTCTTCAGTAGATCCTAATGAACAGCGTTTGTTAGTGTTTACTGAAGGTAAAGATAATAAAAGGCTGGCTGGTATTATTTTTAAATGCAGCGAAAAATTTTTGCGCGAACTGCGCAAACAGATGCCTGATAAATTTTTAAACTTAAATTGAGTTATTGAGAAAGGATGAAAACAATGGAAGCATTGGTAAATGTAGATAGTTCTTTGATTTGTGCTCGTATTATTCAAGTTTTCGTTGGCGCTTTTTTTTATATTTTTATGATTGCTAAGGCAGTTGGATCAGAAAATAAGGCAAAATGGTTCAAAAGACGTATGAAATACACTTTTTTCAATAAAAGAGGTATTTTTGGCGAATATATTAACTTTGGCTATCCTATTACATGGCAGGGTGTAGGTATTTTTGTCGCTATTTACGGCGTTATTTTTGGATTTGGTTATTGGTATGTTTTCATACACGCCTATAATTAAGGAGAGTATTTATGGCAGAAATGAGAGCTGAATTAGTAGGATTATTGATTGAGAAGCATGGCGAAAGAGCGAAAATAAAGCTTGATAAAGATAAAAGTAAAGGGGAAAAAATACCTAAATATTTAGAAGCCTGGTGTCCTATCAATGCCAAAGTTGGCGATGTAGTCGGTGTTGAATATCAGGAAATGAATAAACGTAAGATGCAGATGATATTGTATGGCTTTCCTGTATTGTCAGTGATTGCCGGTGCTGTTTTTGGAAACAGTATCGCTGTATTTTTCGATATTGATAAGACAATGCCTGTGATGCTGGGTGTAGTTATCTGGCTGTTGGTTTCTGTTAATTATGCGCGTATTTTTAAACGTGATGCAGTACGTGAAGGTGTACAGCCTGTTGTTATAGAAATAGAAGCACCTGACCCAATAGTTTTTGATGATACTGAAGATGAAAATGAAAAAAAATAGGAGATGAGCTGATGCTGGTAAGGTTAGCGTCCGGATCTCCGCGCCGTTTAGAATTATTGCGTCAGATTGGGTTAGAGGTTGATGTATATACCAGCGCCTTTGATGAGGTTAGTGGAGATAACGCTGAAAAAGTGGTAGCAGTAAATGCTTTAGGTAAAGGGCAGGTAGTTGTTGAACAAGTTGGCAGCGAAATACCTGTGATTGCTGCTGATACGATGGTTGTTTTGGAAAATGAAATACTTGGCAAACCATTTGACAGCAATGATGCAGCCGTGATGCTGCGGAAATTGTCTGGCAGAGTGCACCGGGTTTTGACAGGTGTTGCTGTTTTTTATAAGACTCAGAATTTAGTAGAAGTAGTAGAGACTAAAGTATGGTTTAGAAGCTTATCAGAAATTGAGATTAATGCTTATGTTGCGACCGGCGAACCTTTTGATAAGGCTGGAGCCTATGGAATTCAGGGACGTGGTGCAGTTTTAGTTGAGAAAATAGAGGGCTGCTATAATAACGTCGTGGGGTTGCCGCTCACCCGCTTGTATCAAATGATGGCACAAATTGGAGTGAAGGGCTTTTGAGCCAGTGTATAAAAGAATTGTCGCTGGATGACAGACCACGTGAAAAATTGATGCAGCAAGGTGCTGCTGGGTTAAGTAATTCTGAACTTTTAGCTATTTTAATACGTACTGGTACCCAGAAGCGTTCTGCTTTAAGAATTGCAGAAGAATTGACTGCTTCAAGTGGGTTATATCAAAATATAGCCTGTGTGCACAGTGTTGCAGAGCTGGCTAAAGTCAAGGGACTGGGGCCCGCAAAAGCTGCAACAATTTTGGCTGCGTTGGAATTAGGCAAGCGTATTGCAGCAGCTGGAAGTCAGGTCAAGTTAAAAATAGAGTCTCCGCAAAAAGGTGCTGAGATTTTATTGCCAAGATTGCGTTACGAACAACATGAAAAATTTTTGGTGTTATTATTAGACAGCAAAAATCAGGTCATAAGAATGGAACAAGTTTCAGAAGGATCTGTCAATAGTTCGGTTGTGCATCCTCGGGAAGTGTTTGCCCCGGCGTTACTGTACCATGCTGCTGCCATTTTGGTAGCACATAATCATCCTTCTGGAGATCCTAAACCTAGTCAGGAAGATAAAGAGCTGACTCGTAGTCTGAATGAGACCGGGATAATTATGGGAATTCCGCTGATTGACCACCTGGTAATTGGCGATGGAATATTTTTTAGTTTTAGAGAGCAAGGTTATTTAGATAAATGAGGTGTTGAAGAATGTTTGGTATTTTTAAAAGTTTTGCTCATGATATGGGAATCGATTTGGGAACTGCGAATACTTTGGTGCATGCTAAAGGTAAAGGTATTATTATCAGAGAACCTTCAGTAGTTGCCGTAGACAGAGAGAATAAAGAGGTGCTGGCGATTGGTGCCGAAGCTAAGCAGATGATTGGTCGTACTCCTGGACATATCGTAGCTATTCGTCCGATGAAGGATGGCGTTATTGCTGATTTTGATATTACCCAGTCGATGCTTAAATACTTTATAAAAAAAGCAATTGGCAAACATTCTTTAGTCCGTCCGCGTATTGTTGTTGGCGTTCCTTCTGGCGTTACTGAGGTTGAAAAACGTGCGGTTATTGATGCTACTGTACAAGCTGGGGCCAGGGAAGCATATTTGATTGAAGAACCAATGGCGGCTGCTATTGGTGCAGGGTTGCCTGTACAAGAAGCCACCGGCAGTATGGTCGTTGATATTGGCGGCGGAACCTGCGAAGTAGCTGTTATTTCCTTGGGTGGTATCGTTATCAGCCGTTCTATCCGGACCGGCGGTGATGCAATGGATGATGCTATTGTACGTTACATCAGGAAAACATTCAGTCTGTTGATTGGTGAGCGGACAGCAGAAGAAATAAAAATTACTATTGGCACTGCGATGGAACTTGAAGAAGCTACAGAAATGGAAATTCGTGGTCGTGATCTCGTGACAGGGTTGCCTAAAAATCTGCTTATTAATGCGAACCAGATCTGCGAGGCGTTGAGTGAACCGGTGGCTAATATTGTCGATGCCGTACGTAATACTCTGGAGAGAACTCCTCCGGAACTGGCTTCTGATATTATGGATCGCGGTATCGTTATGACAGGAGGATCTTCTTTGCTGCGTAATCTTGACCGTCTACTGAGCAAAGAAACAGGAATGCCTGTCTATGTTTCTGATGATGCTTTGTCCTGTGTTGCCTTAGGTACTGGTATTGCGGTTGAAAATGTAGATATCTATAAAAAAGGATTTATGGCATCTAATAATAAATGAAGGCTGAATTATTATTGTGAGTAAGAAAAATATGAGCCTGCTTCTGATTGTGATAGCATTGGTAGCTCTGATGGCGTTGGCTGTTGAAGGAAGAGTACGATTTCCGGTGTTGAATAGAGTGGTGATTGCAGTAATAAGTCCTGTCAACAGTTGTATTCAGACGTTTACAGGCGCAGCTTCTTCTTTGGAAAAGAAGCTGGAAGCTATTACGACAATGGAAGCAGAAAACGAGCAATTAAAAAAAGAAAACGCTGAATTGCGAAGGGCTAATATAGCTATGGCTGAGTTTTACGCTGAAAACCAGCGGCTGACAAAGCTTTTGCAATATAAAGAGCACGTGCCTGAACAGAAATTACTGCCTGCCAAAGTTGTGTGGCGGAATATGGGCGATTTACAGGATGTTGTAATCATCGATCGTGGTTCTGCAGATGGTCTGGATAAAGAGATGGCTGTTGTTACGGGTGATGGTATCGTAGGGCTGGTAGAAGAAGTTTATCCTGCTGCTGCTAAAGTCATGCTGATTACCAGCAGCCGTTGTAAGATCGGGGCACGTATTTTGAGGGCTGATTCCAGAGCGGTTGGTGTTATCTGCGGAAGAAGCATGGAAAATATGCCTTTAGAAATGGAACATTTACCCAGGGAAGCGGATGTAAGAAAAGGTGATGTTGTTATTACCAGCGGTTTCAGTGGCAGGCATCCGGCAGGTTTGGTAATTGGTACTGTAAGAGAAACCAGCCCAGAGGCGGCAGGACTTTTATTGAACGCAGATGTTGATCCTGCTGTTGACAGCAGTAAAGTAGAAGAAGTTTTTGTTGTTACCGGGTATAGCAACCCTGCAGCAGCAACAGGTAAATTAAATAGTAATACCGAAGGAGGACAGGCACAATGAGGAAACTGATTTGGCCCGTCCTGTTTCTGTTATGTTTATCTTTACAGATGAGTTTGCCGCAAAATCAGTGGTTTAAATTTGATCTGCCGCTTTTGCTTATTTATTGTTTGGCTATGCTGAAAGGTGCATTTGCCGGTGGGATAGCTGGCTTTTTCGTAGGATTGCTGCAGGATCTTTTAACCGGTGGTATTTTTGGTTTTCATATTTTGACAAGGACTGCGATAGGGTATTATGTTGGCTATACAAAAGAAAAGGTATTTAAAGACAGTATGTTTTACAATATTGTGGCGATTGTTACAATAACAGTTGCTTTGCGAGGCTGTTATTTTATTCTGCAGGTTATTATGGCTAAGGGATTTTCTGTTTTACTGTTAGAGCTGGCACTGCAGGATACGTTTGCTTATTGCCTGGGAAATATTATTTTTGTAATTCCGTTGTATCTTCTGACAGAAAGACTGCAGAAATGGATAGAACTGGATGATGGATTGCATTAAACAAAGGAGGTCAAATTGTGCTGAACAAAAGATACGCGCGCCGCTTGGAAGTTATGCTGGCAGCAGCAGTATGCATATTTTTAATTTTGCTCGGCAGAATGGCCTATTTGCAGCTTTATAAAGGCGATTATTATGGCAATCAGGCTGATGGTAACAGATTGCGCAGAACAAAAATCACTGCTCCGCGCGGCCTGTTTTTTGATTATAAAGGGCAGGAATTAGTTAATAATCTGCCTGGTTATGCTGTGGCACTTCAGCGTCAGGGGCAGCGTGATAATGAAAAAGTGATCGGTATATTGTCTGAAATATTAAATATGCCGGAAGACCAAATTAGAAAGCGTATTGCAGCTAATCAAAACAGTTATGAGCCAACCCGCTTAAAAAGCAATGTTTCCCCTGAGATCGTAACAAAAATAGAAGAACGCAGGTTGGAGTTACCTGGAGTTTTGTTGGAATTACAGCCAATCCGCAATTATTTGTATAAAGAACTGGCAGTTCACGCGTTAGGTTATGTTGGCGAGGCCAGTGAATATGATATTACTGAAGGCAGCTATAAAGGGATGCCAGGCGGTAGTATTGTTGGTAAATTTGGCATTGAAAAAACTTTTGATAAAGTTATCCGCGGAATAGACGGCAGCTTTGATGAGGAAGTAGATGTTGCCGGTAATGTTGTTAAACAACTGGGTCAGCGTGACCCTATACCAGGGAAAAGTTTGCAGCTGACCATTGATAAAGAATTGCAGATGGTTATGGAAAAAGCTGTAGATGAGCAATTGGCATATCTGCGGTCCAGCGGGATTGCCCCTAACGCCAGAGCAGCGGCTATTGTTGCGATTGATCCGCGCAGCGGTGCGGTAAGAGCTATGGTAAGCAGGCCTGCGTTTAATCCTAACCTTTTTGTAAATGGGATATCGGAAAAGGATTGGCAGGTTATAAATAATGATCCTAACTATCCTATGGGCAACAAAGTAATATCAGGCGAATATCCCCCTGGATCAACGTTTAAGATCATTACGGGTACGGCGGCATTGGAACTTGGCAAGGTAACACCGGAAGAATTGATTTTTGACTCCGGTCAGCACTGGCTTATCCCTATGGGCAACGCTGGCGGAGAAGCCCTGGGTTGGATTAACTTTCAACAGGCTTTAAGCATGTCGGATAATGTATATTTTTATGAAATGGGCAATCGCTTAGGGATCAATAATCTGGTTGATTTTGCACGCAAATTCGGTATGGGCAGGAAAACAGGTATTGAACTTGAGGGTGAAGCTTCAGGGCTGCTTCCGACACCTGAAAATAAACGCAAGATATTTACAGGGGAGGACTGGACTCTGGGTGATACCTTTAACGCTTCTATCGGGCAAGGGATAGACCTTGCAACACCTCTGCAGATGGCGGTGATGATGAGCTGCATCGCCGGAGGTGGTATTTATCACCAACCGTATTTAGTAGATAAAGTCCTTAATAATGATGGAAGTGTTTTTGAAGTACGTCAGCATCAGGAACCATATGCTTTGGGGGTATCACAAAAAACTCTTGAACTGATTAAACAGGGTTTGATGGGTGTGGCACAACCTGGCGGAACGGCTTCTTATTTTGCCAATTTGCCGAAGCCAATGGCTGCGAAAACAGGCACGGCAGAAAATCCGCATGGACGCGATCATGGTTTATTTGTAGCCTATGGGCCTACAGATGCTCCGGAACTGGTAGTTGCGGCAGTAGTTGAGCAGGGCAGTTTTGGTTCTACTTCAGCTGGTCCGATTGTATATAAAGTGTTTGAAGAATGGTTTAGAGAAGAAGGTCTGATACCGTCACAAGCGGTTAAGTAAGCAGAAACTGCGGAAAGGATAGCAAATGCAGCAAAATAGATATTTTCGTAATTTGGACTGGTGGCTGGTTATAGCTATTTTTGGGTTGGTTGGAATAGGCATTTGCCTGATTGCCAGCGCTACTCATTCTTTTGCCGTAACGACAGGTAAAGCATGGCATGTTGAACGGCAAAGTCTGTTTTTAGCAATAGATTTGGCCCTGGTTATTTTTTCGTTGCGCTTCGACTATCGGCTGCTTAAAGATATTGCAACTCCCTTATATGTTTTTAATATTATCCTGCTTTTAGCGGTAATGTTTTTAGGACACAGCCAGCTGGGTGCTCAAAGATGGATCCAGATCGGCCCGCTCAGTATTCAGCCTTCTGAGTTTTCTAAAGCAATAATGATTGTCTGTCTGGCTGCGTTTTTAAATAAAAGATTGGAAACTCTTGACAGTTTCACTGATTATTTGCCGGCGCTGGCTTATGCTTTTGTACCTTTTATATTGGTTATGAAGCAGCCGGATTTAGGTACGTCGCTGGTTTTTATGGCAATTTTGCTTGGGATGCTGCTCATCAGCGGGTTTAAGGTCAGGTGGCTGATGTATATGAGCGGCGCGCTTATCGCTTTGATGCCTGCATTGTGGCATATTTTAAAAGAATATCAAAAAAACAGGATTCGTGTATTTTTAGATCCGGAGCTTGATCCTTTCGGGGCTGGATATCATGTCATTCAATCAAAAATAGCTATTGGGTCTGGCCTTTTGACAGGTAAGGGCTGGTTTTTAGGTACGCAGAGCCAACTTAATTTTCTGCCTGAGAATCATACTGATTTTATCTTTGCTGTAGCTGGTGAAGAGTTTGGATTCATTGGTATTTTTATTATTTTATTATTATATTTGATCGTTATTTGGCGCGGGCTGACTATTGCATTGAACGCCGAAGACGATTTCGGTACCTTGCTGGCAGTGGGCATTACTTTCATGTTTATGTTCCATGTGCTGGTAAATATTGGAATGACTGCTGGGATTATGCCAGTTACAGGTGTGCCGCTGCCGTTTATGAGTTACGGAGTGAGTTCGCTGACTACGAATATGCTGTTGGCCGGGCTGCTGCTGAACATCAATATGCGGCGTCAGCAGCTGCAATTTTAGAGGAGGAACAGTATGGAAAAAGAATTAACGATCGATATACTCAGCAGTGTACAGAAACCTGCTCGTTATACAGGCGGAGAATTTAACAGTATTGTAAAAAGTCCGGAGGAAACTGAAGTAAGTATCGCCCTGGCTTTTCCGGATATTTATGAAGTTGGGATGAGTTATCTGGGATTTAAAATTTTATATCATATCCTGAACCTTGAAAACGGTGTTGCTGCTGAAAGAGTTTACGCCCCTTGGGTAGATCTGGAAGCAAAAATGCGAGCCAATGCTATTCCGCTGCGAACTTTGGAAACGGAAAAGATATTGCAGGATTTTGATTTTGTTGGCTTTACTTTGCAGTATGAGCTTTCTTATACAAATATTCTTAATATGCTTGATTTGGGCCGTATACCTGTAAAAACAGAGGAACGTACAGAAAAAGATCCTTTTATTATTGTTGGCGGACCCTGCGTATATAATCCGGAACCTCTGGCAGATTTTTTTGATCTTGCCGTTGTTGGTGAAGGTGAAGAAGTTATGGTCGAGCTGATGGAGGCTTATAAAAAATGGAAACGTGAAGGTAAGCCTGGTGGACGGCAAGGTTTCCTGCGCTGTGCGGTAAAGCTCAAAGGTATTTATGTACCATCATTTTATGATGTTGCTTATAATGAAGATGGCACTGTAGCAGCAGTAGTAGCTAATTGTGATGCTGCGCCGGCGGCAGTTGAAAAAAGAGTTATTTCTGATATGAATACGGTTAATTATCCGACAGCTCCGATCGTGCCGTTTGGAGAAATCGTGCATGACAGAATTATGCTGGAAGTTTTTCGCGGCTGCAGCCGCGGCTGTCGTTTTTGCCATGCAGGTATGGTCTATCGTCCTGTGCGTGAACGCAGGCCGGAGCTTTTAAAGGAGCTGGCACGCCAACTGGTGGATAATACAGGTTATAACGAAATTTCACTGGTATCTTTAAGCACGGCAGATTATTCTTGTCTTGCACCGATGATACATGATATGATCGAAGAATTTAAAGATGAAAAGGTTAGTGTTTCATTGCCATCTCTTCGTATTGACAGTTTTTCTGTAGATCTGGCGAAAGAAGTGCAGGCTGTACGTAAAAGCGGATTGACTTTTGCACCGGAAGCTGGCAGCCAGAGAATGCGTGACGTGATAAACAAAGGCGTTACAGAAGAAGACTTAATGAATGCGGTTGGTGCTGCTTTTACTGCAGGCTGGTCATCGGTAAAATTATATTTTATGATAGGTTTACCTGGTGAAACTGACGAAGACGTACTGGCTATAGCTAAATTGGCGAAGGCAGTACAATATAAATATCAGGAAGTAACAGGTCGGCGCGGTGCGAAAGTAACCGTGAGTGCTTCTTCTTTTGTACCCAAACCCTATACTCCGTTTCAATGGGTGCAGCAGGATGATATAGCGGAACTAAGGCGTAAACAATTTTTATTGAAAGATGCCTTAAAAGTAAAAAATATCACCTTCCAGTATCATGACTCGGTGACCAGTGTGCTTGAAGCTGTTTTTGCCCGTGGTGACCGCCGTTTAGGAAAAGCCTTATATCTGGCTTGGCAGCGCGGAGCCAAATTTGATGGCTGGAGCGAACATTTTTCTTATGATCGCTGGCTGGAAGCTTTGCAGGACGCAGGTTTAAACAAAGAATTCTATATAGGCCGCGAACGCGGAGCTAATGAATTATTCCCATGGGAACATATCCAGCCTGCTGTAGCACGCAGTTTTCTGCGCAGGGAATATGAAAAAGCCCTGGCAGAAGAATTGACCCACGATTGTCGTCACGGTGTCTGTACAGGTTGCGGTGTTTGCCAAAAGCTGGGCGTAAAAATAATCGACTGGAAAGAGCAGGGCTTAGTATGAAATTAAGGATGCAGATAACTAAAGAGAAAGAAATACGTTTTATTTCCCATTTAGAATATGTGCGGACTATTGAAAGAGCTATCCGACGCGCTAAACTGCCTGCTGCTTATTCCGAAGGCTTTAATCCGCATTTAAAGTTTTCTCTGGCTTCGGCGCTTGGTGTTGGCGTTGTCAGTATGGCTGAATTTGTAGAGATAGAACTGGCTGAGCCGATGGAAGTACACGAGGCTGTGCAGAAGATGACAGCGGCTTTACCTCGCGGCATTCAGATTATGGCCGCAGATGTAACTGCGAACAACGCACCGGCGCTGATGGCTTCCGCCGGAGGTGCAGATTATCTTGTTGTGCTGCCTTATTCCGGTGAGTATGTTGAGGCCGTAGCTGCTTTTAACGCGGCAGAAAGTGTCGTTTATGCTAAGGCAGCGCCAAAGCTTAGAAACAAAATCAAAGAAATTGATGTAAAATTTTATATACCGGAAATATGTGCAAAGCAGGAAAATGATATGTTGACGTTAAAATTTTCCTGTCGTATTACACCTAATGGCAGTATGAAAGCAGCAGATCTGTTAAATACCTTAAATCAGCATTTTGGAATGCAGCTGCCTGTTGAAAAGGCAGATATCACCAGACTGGATCTGTATCGTGCAGCTGCTGATGGCCGCAGATTGCCGATGTTGGAACATATGGACAAGTTTATTCAATAGTTCAGGAAAGGAGGGGCTTTTGTATGGAAACCAAAATCATTATCAGTGCTACGTCAGAAGAAACACGTATGGGTCTGACTGAAAACGGTAGACTGATGGAATATTTAGTGGAACGCAGCAGTGAAAAACATCTTGTCGGTAATATTTTTAAGGGGCGTGTAAATAATGTTGTTCCTGGCATTCAGGCGGCTTTTATTGATATTGGTTTGCAGCAGAATGCCTTTCTTTATCTGGGTGAAAGTAATGATATTACTGAAGGTAAGTCCATATTAGTTCAGATAACGAAAGATGCCAGGGGAAGCAAAGGACCTTCCGCGACACGCGAGCTGACGTTACCTGGGCGCTATGTGGTGCTTTTGCCACTGGCGGATTATATTGGAGTTTCGCATAAAATAGAGAATAAAGAGGAGCGAAACCGTTTAAAAGCTATTATTGAGGAAGCAAAGCCTGATGGTATGGGAATCGTTATTCGTACGGCGGCTATTGGTGCCAGTGAGGAAGCATTGCTTGAGGATATCAGGCATTTGTGCGCTAACTGGCGTGTCATAGAAGCACGCGGGAAAGTAGAAAAAGCTCCTGCAACCTTGTATCGGGAATTAGACTTATCAGTACGGATCGTACGTGATTATCTGACAAATGATGTTTCCCAAATTATCCTGGATGATAAAGCAGTATATGGACGTGTCTGCGAGTTACTGAAGAACATGCCAGGAGGTACAACGGGCCGGGTTCTGCTGCATGAAAAGCAGGAAGATGTTTTTGCGTACTATGGACTGCGGGAGGAAATAGATACTATTTCTGACAGGCGGATAGACTTGAGCTGCGGCGGTTATCTGGTAATTGATTATACAGAAGCAATGACTGTTATTGACGTTAACAGCGGCCGTTACAGCGGCCGTGAAAATTTGGAAGAAACTATTATGCAGATCAATCGTGAAGCGGCTGTCGAGATTGCAAGACAGCTTAGACTGCGGGATATTGGCGGAATTATAGTTGTAGATTTTATTGATATGCATACGCAGGAGCATCAGCAGGAAATTCTGCATGTGCTGCAGCAGGCGCTTTCGAATGATAAAATGAAGCCGCGTGTTCAGGATATTACGGTTTTGAATTTAGTTGAAATTACGAGAAAAAAAGCTCGCCAGAATCTTTCAACAGTTCTGTATGCCCCCTGTCCTATCTGTCAGGGGGGTGGCAGAGTGCAATCACGCGAAACAGTAGCATTGGAAATAAAACGGCGTTTGCGGACTTTACTGGCTAAGCCATGCGCATCACGCAGTATTTTGATTTCTGCCAATCCCTGGATGGTAGAGTGGCTGCGGGCTAAAGATCTGCGGCAGTGGGAACGTGAACTGGCCTGTAAAATTAAGGTAGAAGCAGATACTGGTCTGCACATAGAAACCTTTTCTATTTTAGACAATACTGGTGTTGACAAATAACGCCGTTTGTAATAAAATATTCGAGTATAGACTGATTAAGTCTGTCCCCAACCGCGCAGAGAGGTTCCGTAAACTCTTTAGGAGTACCGAATTTGGCGAGTCTATCATAAGGGAGGTGCAAATAGATGTACGCAATCATTAAAACCGGCGGTAAACAATACCGCGTTAGCGAAGGCGATGTTCTGAACATTGAAAAATTGGACGTTGAAGCTGGCAGTGAAGTCGTTTTTGACGAAGTTTTGACTGTTGTTGCTGACAGCGATGTTAAAATCGGCAAACCCGTTGTTGACGGCGCTAAAGTAACTGCTAAAGTTGTTGAACATGGTAAGGCTGAGAAGATTTTTGTTTTTAAATATAAAGCAAAATCCAACTACCGCAAACGCCAAGGTCATCGTCAACCGTTCACTAAAGTTGAAATCTCTAAAATCGAAGCTTAACAGCAATGATTACAGTAGATTTATTTAAGAACGAACAGGGATTGATAACAGGCTATAAGGTCAGCGGTCACGCAGGCTTTGCAGCAGCAGGCGAAGATATCGTCTGTGGGGCGGTTTCTGTTTTGACGCAGACACCAATCCTTGGATTGGAACAGCATTTGAAATGTCAGCCGTCATATCACGTAGATGAAGAAGACGGCATTTTAGAAGTAAACTTGAATAATACTCCGAATGAATTGACTCAGGCTATTCTGGCAACTATGGAATATGGTTTGCTGGGAGTAGCAGAGCAGTATCCGAAGTACGTTCGCATTCATACATACAGGAGGTGAATCGCAATGTTTAAACTGATCCTGCAATTGCATGCTCATAAAAAAGGTACCGGTAGCTCTCACAATGGTCGTGATTCCAATGCTCAACGTTTGGGCACTAAAGCTCACGAAAGCCAATTGGTAACTGCCGGCAGCATTATCGTACGCCAACGTGGTACCAGATTCCATCCCGGCAACAATGTTGGTATGGGTAAGGATTACACTATTTACGCTACTATCGAAGGCCGTGTTAAATTTGAACGTAAAGGCCGCGACAAACGTCAAATCAGTGTTTATCCGGTAGAAGAAGCAGCAATGTAATTTAAAATTAAAAGCACTCACTTATGTGAGTGCTTTTTTATTAAAAAATAGCAGCAGATAAGTATGGCAGTATTTGTAAAAACCACCCGTAAAACGGGTGGTTTTTATTTTTACTTAGCAAATATTTCTTAAATTATGCTCGAATATTACAACTGCAGGAGTAATTTTATACATCTTTGGTTGTAATATAGCCTGGTGTTTGTTTCTATAATCATCCCTAAGGAGTAAAATAAATACCATAATTCTAACTTTGGCAGTCTATTTGCAGATAGAGACTTCTATTAAAATATAAGTATAAGCCGAAAATATTCACATGGTTGGTATATGGATGCTTTTAAAGTTTTTTTAGTGCAAAGTATGCAAATATTTGTAAGTGATATTAAAGGAATAAATATGCAATATAAGTATTTGAAATTCTTTGAGATTATATTTGTTTTGTTGTAAAAAGGCAATTGAAACGATATAATCATTTTACACTGCCGTATAGTTGTTTTGATGTTGTACTTAAGGAGATGAAAATGATGCGCAACACTTTTTCTTCACAGGAGTGGTTGAAATTTATTGGGAAGGAAAAATTACAAACCTTTCAGGATTCTTTTGCCCGTGTTGATAATATCAGTTTATGCTTTTTTGATTTAGAAGGCACTCCATTAACAGTGTGGTCAAACTCAAGTCTTCTTTGTCACCAGATAATTCAAAATAATAAAAAACGCTGTCAGCAGGAAAAAGAAAAATCAATGTGTTTTCTCAAAAAAACTCAGCAGATAAAATTGTTTACGTGTTATTTGGGGTTAACATATTTTATGTGCCCTGTTTATTATAATAACAAGCTGGTTGCTATTGCCTACGGCGGTGGCATTGCTACAGAGGCGCATACAGTGCCTCAGGAAATTATAGAACGTTATAATATACCCTTAATGCCTCAGCGTAAGCTGCAGCGGATAGGGGAATTGCTGGTGCAGACAATGGCTCTGGTAAATTTTGATTTAAATGTTGTTGAAAATATTGGGGCGGAAAAAACTGAAGCTGATCTAAATGTTTTTAACGGTATTTTGAGCAGGCGTGAAGCAGAAGTAGCAATGCTTATCTGTCAGGGATTGAGTAATAAACAGATTGCAGAACAGCTTTTTATTAGTGAAAAAACCATAAAAACACATGTCAGCAATATCCTGAGCAAACTTGATATTAAAGATCGGATGCAGTTGATTTTGGAGTATTGCAGGATAATACCTAATGCGTAATAAAATCGAATGGGGCAAAGAAGATGAGCATAAAGAAAAAACTGAGTATTTTTGTTTTGGTTTTGCTATTGGTACCCATGCTTTTATTAGTACTTTCAACGCAGCATTTTTTTGACAGACAGATCCAGGAGAATGAACGCAACTATTTACAGGTTGCGATGAAAACTGTTCGTAATGATATGGAAAACAGGATGGACGAGATGAGAAAAGCAGGATTGCTTTTCGCAGGTGATTCAGATATTAATAAAGCCATGTATGATGATAGAAACAGACTTGCTATGGCTTTAAATAATTTAAAACGTAATTTTAATTATCTTGACTATGTAGTCATTGTAGATCGAGAGAACCGTATATTGGCAAGCAGTTCTCCCTATCTGTTATATCCAGATGGCAGTGCTGTTAAAATCCTGGCTGCCAGCAGCATGCTGTTTGGGAAAACGCATGTATCAGAAGAAGTTGTCGGGCTTGAAGAACTGTTTACTAAAGATTCATTTGAATATGACAATTTTTCGATCAAAATACTTAACCAGTTTCCGGGGGCGCAGGAGTATCTGCATAAAGCTCTGATGGGTATAGTTGTAGTACCGATCAGAGATAAATCTGCTGATAACGACGTTATTGGAGCTATTGTATTATGTGATGTACTTAATAATGATAACTACTTTGCTGAGCGCTACAGCAGAAATCTGGATAATTCATTTCTGGCTTTTTCCATTGACGGGATAAGGATTGCCTCGAATATTCAGACTGATACTAAAAGTAATTTTGTCGGCAGCAGGGCCCCGCATGAAACAGGTAAATATTTGGAAGACGATAAACAGTATTTTGGAAAAGTGGATGTCGATGATGAAATACATGTTTTTTTAGATCAGAAAATTTTTAACAGTGCTGATGAACCAATCGCTGTTGTAGGAATTGGCATCCCAGAAGAAAAATTTTCGGGAATTGTCAGTAATAATTATAAGTATGTCTTAGGTCTTTTTTTCTTATGTCTGTGGGCCATGCTTATTTTAGGGCAGCTGCTGGCTGAAAAAATAAGCTGTCCGATTGTGCATGTTACCGATTTGACTAGAGATTATTATGAAAAGAATTTTGGTAACAAAGCAATACTTAATGGGAAAAAGGATGACGAAGGTGCTATGCTGCAGGAGATGTTTGAAAAGTTTACAACTCAGTTAGAACTTAGGAAACAGGAGAGCAAACTGTATTTAGAGCAATTGGAATGTGAGCATCAGCAACAGAAGCAACTGGCGTTTGAACTGCAAAAAAACAATGAGCAGCTTGAACTTAATGTTGCGGAAAGAACTAAATATTTACAGGAAGCATTGAATGAGCTGAAGAAAGTAGATGTGGCGAAATCCCAGTTTATGGCGAATATCAGTCATGAATTGAGAACTCCGCTAAATGCTATAATCGGTTCTTCTGAAATTTTAAAGGACGATATATTAGGTGAACTGAATCAGAAACAGAAAAAATATGTAGCTAATATTTTCAGCAGCAGTACTCATCTGCTGCAGCTGATCAATGATATTCTGGATATATCTAAGATTGCCAGCGGGAAAATGACCCTTAATTACAGCGAATTTTATTTGAAAGAAATTGTTTTGCAGACTGTGGAAAACGTGAAAAGTTATGTGACAAGTAAACAGTTAAAAGTAAAGTTGAAATTTGAACCTGATGATTTTATGATCGAAGCTGATGCGGCCAAGCTAAAACAGATTTTATATAATCTGTTATCAAATGCAGTAAAGTTTACCGGAACTGGCGGGCAGATAGAAATCTATGTTTATAAGCGTGAAGATGTTGCCGAATTTATTGTGCGCGATAATGGTATAGGTATAGCCGAGCAGGATCAGAAAAAAGTATTTGTGGAATTTGAACAGGTCGATAGTTCTTATACCCGTGAATACGAAGGTACAGGACTGGGTCTGCCACTGGTAAAAAAGATGGTTGAGATGCATGGTGGATATGTTTATTTAAAAAGTGCTTTAGGTGAAGGAACGGAAGTAATTTTTTTGATTCCGCTGCAGCAGGGAATGAAGAAACAGTGAAAGGTGAGGTGTGTAAATGAAAACTGTTTTGATAGTGGACGATAATATTAAAAACCTGGACTTGTTTAAAGATTTTGTTGAAAGCTGGGGCTATGAAACTGTTACTGCCCAGCAGGGGAAAGATGCTATCAGTTTAGCTGAACGATATCTGCCGGATATTATCCTGCTTGATGTCATGCTGCCGGGAATGAGTGGATATGAAGTTTGCAGGGAATTAAAAGAAAATACAAAAACGCAGCATATCCCCGTGGTAATGATTACTGTTCTTAATGATATTGCGGACAGGATTCATGGCTATAAAATAGGCGCTGACCAGTTTTTGGTAAAACCTGTAGACTACAATGAACTGCATGCTATTTTAGACAGTTTATTTGGTAAAAAAAGCATGTTTGATGAAATGGAAAGCAGAGGCACAGTTATTGAGAGCCTGAATGTTTTGCTGAAACAGTGTTTACCATCGGAAGCTGTGGTTGTTGCTGACCGCAAATTTCATTATTGCCGTAAGCTGTGTGACTATCTCAATCTATCTAAAAATGAAACTGAGCAGGGACTGCTGCTGGTACGGATACAGGATATCATCGCTACTTTATGTAAACAGAAGGGGACTGTCCCCGAGGATGAAATGGCTTTTTTAGAGCCGCTGAAAATGGACAAATGGGTTAAACCATTGTTGCTGTATATTCGCGGCTATTTGAACGGTGTTGATGAAACCCTGCAGAGAAAAATTAAGGAATGCCATTTAGAAAAGCTGGCCGGTATCAGTTTTGTTTTAGACCGCTATGGCAGTATTTTAGTAAGTGAAAACGGCGATGATAACAAAGCATTGTTAAAACTGCGGCAGGAATGCAGTCAATATGCCTACCCGGATGATGTGGTAAGATTATTGGAGCAAATCGTCAATGATGAATTGTTTATGAAAAGTTTAAAAGATAAATAATCGGTATGAAGCCATAGGACTAAAGTCTTAGTCCTATGGCTTTTTTGTATTTAATAATACGGCCTAAGGCTCAAGAAGTCAGCTGGAAAATATTGTACAATCGAAACAGAAAGTAATGATACGCAAAGCTTTTGGCAGAGAGGAAGATTTTTATGGCAAGATCATTATCCCCTATAGGTGTTCAACAGGATTTGTCAGGTCGTATTTTTGATATCCAGTCTTATTCTGTACATGACGGTCCCGGTTGCCGTACGCTGGTATTTTTATCAGGATGTCCGCTGCGCTGCGAATGGTGTGCGAATCCGGAAGGTTTAGAGAATCGTGTACGGACTTTATTTAGGGTAATGAAATGCATCAACAGGACTCAAGACTGTACCCGGTGCATCCCAAAATGCCCGCATCAGGCAATCTCTATCAGCGATGAAAAAGAAATACCCCTGGCAATAGACTGGGAAAAGTGCAGACATTGTGAAAGTCATGAATGTGTGGATGCTTGTTTACAGGAAGCTTTTGTCCCGGCTTCCAGAGATATGAAGGTTTCCGAACTGATGAAAATTTTTGACCGTGACAGGCATTACTGGTCTGGTAAAGGTGGGGCTACTTTCAGCGGCGGCGATCCTATGTATCAAAAAGATTTTTTGCAGGCGGTACTGAAGGAGTGCCGTAATGCTTATATCCATACAGCGATTGAAACGAGCGGATTTTTCCCTCAGGAAACCTATTTGACAACTATGAAATATGTTGATTTTGCATTTAATGATCTGAAGCATATGGATTCTGATAAGCATAAAGAGAAAACCGGAGTTCCAAATGAACTTATTTTAGCAAATATCGCGGCATTGGCACAATCAGATTGGCCGGGAAGACTGGTCTTGAGATCGCCTGTTATCGAAGGCTTTAATGACAGTAAAGAAAATATGGCGGCCATTGCAGAGTTTATGCACAGTGTTGGTTTAACGGAATTCAATCTTCTGCCATTCCATCGTCTTGGCGATTCAAAATGGAAGTCTTGTGGTATGGTTTATCCTTACAGTATGTATGAAGCTACGCCTCCTGAAAAATTAGAAGCTTTGCAGAAGGTGCTGCTTGATTTAGGCATCAAAGCCTATGTTGGTTCTGACACCCCATTTTAAAATTCCTCAATAAAACAGCGGCAGCGCATTGGTTTTGCTTGGACCAGTGTGCTGCCGCTGTTTTTGTGTTTAGGACCTGCTAGTACCTGAGGTGTAGCAGCGTTTGATTTTTTCAGACTTACAACTCCTACTGGTGGCTCAATACTTAAGATTTTTCGCATAGTACACTTAAGGCAACCTAAGGATGCAGCAAGCGTGAATACTGAATGGATGACTGCTTCTAAAAATGCTGCAAGTCTTATAGTGAATTTTATGTAAAAAAGGAGGATTTATTATGGCAAGAAAACTCGTTGACGTATTGGAAGAGCAAGGTATGTCCTTGAATCTCCAAGCTGGCGGTGAAGCGCCGAAAGAGATGGTTGACCGCGAAGTAAAAGAAGGTGCTACAGAAAGAGCTGCTAAGTTGAAAGATATTTATCTGCAGACATTGTCTTCTGTAACCTGCGAATTTCCCTATTGGTATAACCGTGTATTTCAGGCTAATGAGGGTGACATTATGGAAGTGCGCCGCGGCAGAGCATTAAAGGCGGGCTTCGAGCATTTGACTCCCAGTATTTATCCAGGTGAGTTGCTTGTTGGTGCTAAGACCCAGTACTATCGTGGTTCTTTCCCGATGCCGTGGTTATCTGAAGGATTCTTTATGGCGAAGGAAGACGAACTGTACCAGGCCGCTTTAGCTTCCGGTTCTGCCAGTGCTGACCAGGTCAGTGCTTATGGCGCTGGTGGCGGCAACGTAACTGAAAGTTTTGGTAACGTTGTTTCCATTGCCGGTAAATATGGTATCCGTAAAGACGAAGTTCGTGTTTTAACTAAACTGGCTCGTGAGTGGGTTGGCAAATCTGTGGATGATGTTGGTCATCGTTATGAACAAATGGTTCCGGAATATCCGATTAAAGAAGCTGTTATGCGCAGCCTGATTTGTATGTTTGATTCCGGCTATACACTGCCGCAGGGCCGTGAAGTAATCAATTATTTCTACCCGCTGCAATATGGTTATGACGGTTTGATCAAAATGTGTGAAGAAGGTATTGCAGAAACTGCAGGACGTCCTGACGGTGATGGCATTATCGGTATGAGCAGGCTGTATTTCTACGAAGCGGTCAAACTTGTTTTGGAAGGTATCCAAACATGGCATCTGCATTATGCTGATGAAGCCAAACGTTTGGCTTCAACTGAGAAAAATGCTAAACAAAAGAAAGAATATGAAGAGATAGCTGAGATCATGGAGCATATCGCTCATAAACAACCACGTAATTTCCGTGAGGCTCTGCAAATGATTTATATGGTCCATATGGCTTCTGTTAATGAAGATGCTATTTCAGGTATGTCGCCCGGACGTATTGGACAGGTATTATGGCCATGGTTTGAGCAGGATATGGAAGCCGGACGTATCACTGAAGCTGAGGTATTGGAACTTTTAGAATGCTACCGTGTAAAAATGACCTGTATTGATTGCTTTGCTTCAATGGGTGTTGTTGGCGGCGTACTTTCCGGCAATACTTTCAATAATGTCTGCCTGGGAGGTTTGACCCGTGACGGTCAGCCGGCTGCCAACAGACTGGAAATGCTGCTGCTGGAAGCTGGTATGACTTGTCAGACCACACAACCGACACTGTCAGTACTGTATGATGATAAATTGCCGGAAGAATTTCTGTTGAAAGCTGTAGAGTGCGAAAAGAGCGGTACCGGTTATCCGGCCTGGATGAATAACCGCGGCGGTATCGAATTTATCATGAAAAATTACGGACCGGAAGGTATGAACCTGGAAGATGCCCGTGCCTTCTCGATCGGCGGATGTTTGGAAACTTCGCCTGGTATTTGGAAAGAACTGGAATTGAATGGCAAGAAATATTGGATCCCGGGCGGCGCAGGCCAGCCGACTTCCGTAGGTGTACATTTTATTTCCAATCCGAAAGTTTTGGAAATGGTTCTTACCAATGGCTATGACAGACGTATTGATTTGCAGGTTCTGCCACCTCATAACAAAACATTTAAAACTTATGAAGAATTGTATGAACAATTCCTTGAATATTATGATATCGTCATCGATTGCCTTGTAACTACCAATAATATTCAGCATGATGTATGGCGTAAACATAACATGTCGCTGGTAAATTCCTTCCTGAAACCTGACTGCCTGGCAAAAGGCCAGCATATTGGCAATATGGGCTACCGCTACAATGCTACTTATAACATTGAAGACACTGGCACTATCAATATGGTCAATTCTTTGTACAACATTAAAAAATTGGTGTTTGAAGATAAGAAATATACTCTGGAAGAACTTACAGATGCGCTTATTAATAACTTTGGCTTCAAAAATGCTGATGAAATCGGCAGCTTCTCGCTTGAAGCTCAGGAAAAACGTGATGATGATGACGGACGTTACGATCAGATCCACGCAGATTGCCTGAGATCCTTTAAATATGGCAACGATATTCCTGAAGTCGATGGAATTCTGGCTGAATTTGAAGACTGGTACTGTGGCTGCGGCGATAAATATGAATCCTTGTACGCTAAGCCGTTCTATGTTTGCCAGATGTCTGTATCTACCCATGCTCCGCAAGGTGCAGCAACACTTGCATCTGCTGACGGGCGTCTTTCCGGTACTACTTTTGCTGACGCTTCTATGTCTGCATATCCTGGTACTGACCGCAATGGTGCCTATGCATTATTTGAATCCGCTACTTGCTGGGATCACAGCAGATCTCAAAACTCACAGATGAACCTGAAACTGCATCCGAATGCAGTAAAAGGTATCGAAGGTTCTAAGAAATTGTTGGATCTGACCCGTTCTTACATGAGAAAAGGCGGCTTCCATATTCAATTTAATATCGTCGATTCTAAAGTTTTGAAAGATGCTCAAAAACATCCTAATAACTATCGTGATTTGTTGGTACGTGTAGCCGGCTTTACTCAATACTGGGTAGAAATCGGTAAACCGATCCAGGACGAAGTTGTTGCAAGAACCGAATACGAAGGAGTGTGAGTCACAATGGCTAAAAATAATCATGCTGATTGCCGTAATTTTACCCCTATTGACGTTGCTAAAGGTATCTGCCATGCCAATAACGACAGTATTATCCTTATTGACAGCGAAACCTGTCCGATGTTTACGCCTATTGCTAAATGTAAATGCTGCAAATGCTTTATAGAAGCTGACGAAAACAACATTGGTATCTGCGATGGCTTTAAGAAAAAAGACTGGACTTACGGTGATTTGAAAGCCGTATATTGCGAACAGTTTACAAGTAAATAAGTCTATTACAATACTTCCTCCTTAACTAAAGTAAGTTGGCGGATGCAGGAGCCTGCATCCGCCTCTTTTCAAAATGGAGCTGAAATTTGTAATTACTATTAACTCATAATCTTTTATAGATTTGTGAGACGAAGGGATGGTTTATATGGATGCGAAAAAAAACTCTTATTTTGTAGTCGTTGCTGCGTGGCTGGCAGTATTTTGCCTGTTTGGTTACCGCTCTACTTTTGCTATCCTGGCCGGGCCAATGTCGCAGACGATGGGTTGGACCGGGGCACAGGTATCGTTAGGCTATTCGCTGATGATGAGCATTTATGCCATTACAGCGTTCTTTAGCGGTATGATTTTGGATAAATGGGGTACAAAACCTGTTTATACTATTGCCGCAGTTTTTTGTATGCTGGGTTTTTATCTGACAGCGAAGGTTGAATCTTTATATTCTTATTATGCGGCTTATGCTATTTTTGCCGGTATCGGAACAGGTATGCTGTGGGTATCATCTACCATTTCCATTCGTAAATGGTTCGTTGGAAAATATTATGCCAAAATGTGGGGTATTGCTTTTGCCGGTGCCCCAATGGCGCAGATTGTACTCAGTTTGGGCGTGAAACCGATGCTGGTCGAAAATGCAGGACAATGGCGTGATGCAATGACAATTTTGGGTTGGATTTCGCTCGTAGCACTTTTACTGGCGGCATTACTGGCAAAAAAGAACCCGGAACAGTATGGCTTACATGCTTTTGGCGAAGTTCCACCTGCTAAAGGCACGGCAGCCCAACAAGAGTATCCCTGGAAAATTGGAGAGGCTTTTAGCACGTTTCCGATTTGGGGTTCGATTCTGGCATTTTTGACCAGTATGGTTGCTGAATTTTTGATTTGGACTCAGGTCGTTACCTATTGGACCAAAGATTTGAAAATGACTTTAGATAATGCAACTAACCTTTATATCATCATTGGTATCGCCGGTATCTTTACGATGCCGCTTTTGGGTATCGTATCTGATAAATTAGTTGTAGCGATGAAAAATGAGATCAAAGCCAGAAAAACAATGCTTATTTTCGGCCCGGCTGTAGGCGCAGTAGCTTGTTTGCTGCTTATGACAATGGGACCGCAGTCTACCACTTTGGGTGCTTTGATCTGCGTACTGTTTGCAGTTTATTGGGCAATTGAACCGGGTGGCGTCGTTGGTTATGCCGGTGCTATCTATGGGCGCGTCAGTCTGGGCAAATTGTGGGGGCTTGCCACCCTGATTGTTATGGGTATAGGACCGGCGCTGGGCAGCTTTATGGGCGGATATCTTGCCGATACTACTGGTAACTTTATTGCTTCTATCAAATTTGCTCTCTGTTCTTTTGTTCTTTCGGCGATTATAGCTTTTATTTTACCGCTGAAAATAAAAGTGCCTGATCAACAGGGTGTAGTTTTAGAAGAAAACGAAGACTATACAGAATAAATAAGATTTTAAAACAGTACTGTATTTAGAAAATATTTGTTTAGGGGCTGGAAATATGAAAGTATTGGTAATTGGCGACAGCTACGGTTTACCGCGATATGCAAAAAACAGCTTTAATGTAGAACTCGATTACGCAGGAACATATCCCGAGCAGCTGCGCAGAATGCTCAGCGCAAATTTTACCGAGGATGTATGTCTGGTAAATCGCTGCCGCCATGCTAATACAAGCTTAAGTCTTATAAAAGGCGAGGCCAATGAAATAGAATTTTTACGCCCGGATTATACGGTATTACAATTGGGTCTGGTAGATTTATGGCCGGCGGAAGGAAGAAAAATCTGGCCGCTTTACTCTGAACAATACGGTCGTGACCCTTGGGTAACGCCTGATGAATATAAAAATAATCTGCAGCTTTTTCTAAATTTTGCCAAGAGCAGAGGGAGCAAAGTGATTGTTATCAATAATCCTCCTGTAGAGAAAGTCCATCTGTTAAAACATGCAGGTTTAGAAAAAAAGATCGTTCTGTATAATAACCTGCTGACAAGATTAACGCTTGGTAAAAGCGTTAATCTACTGGACTGGTATGACAGGATAAAAAGTCTGGATGGGAAATGTATTTTTGGCAGTGATGGTATCCATCCTACCAGAGAAGCGGCAAATTTACTGGCACGATTGTTACTGCAGCAGATAAGCTTATTTGAGGACGGTGTTGTAAATGGATAGAAAACAGCTTTTGGAAAAGATTATCGCCCGTGAAGCAGCGATGTTTATCGCTGTTAAAGCCAGTGAACCAGCTGATTGCCAGGAAATGCTGAAAACTTTTTATCTGATGCGTGAAATGAGCCATTCGGTTTTAGCGGCTGATACACTGACATCGTATTTACAGGACCTGGAAACGGCAGCGGCGGCAGGGCGTAACTTAATGACAGAAAAATATGCCCGTATGGAAAATTTGATACCATCGTTAAATGAAAATGAACTGATTTACAAAATAGTAGATATCGAAAGAAAATGGCTTTCTGAAGTACATAAAAAATATCCTTTGACAATAGCTGTTGAAGGCGGCTTTACTACATACGCAGTTTGCGAATTGGAAACGTATTCTGATGCAACTTTAAATTTATATTATCGTGATATATTTTTAGCCGCGACACAAAAACGTAATTTAGTTGAAGAACGTTACCAATATCTGTATGGTAATTTAGGATTTAAAGATTTGGAGGAAGTTGAAGCTTTAGCACAAAAGCGTGCTGCCGTAAAGGAGTGAAAAATATGCAGAGAAATGAGATCATGCAGCGGATCATTGATTTGGAGACCGAAATGTTTATGAGTGTCAATGCGGAAGAAGCTGTTCCTGCTAATACCATACCTGCATTTAAGGAAATGCGCCGTATGACATATTCTGTTTTATCGGATAAAACAGTTGCTTTGTGGCTGTGCGATTTGGAAACAGCGAAAAAAGACGGACGTAATGTTATGACTGAAAAATATGCTTTGATTGGCGATCAGATACCAACCCTGCAGGATAATCCACAGATCGAAAGGATCGTTGATATAGAAGAAAAATGGATGAATGAATTAGCCTTTAAATATCCACATGCTGTTAAAAGAGAACGGGCTAATGCGGAACTTTTTAGAAAGTATGCGTTATGTGAATTGCAGACATGGTCACCTGCTGCAGTAAATTCGTATTTTGAAGATATAAAAAAAGCTATGGAAGAAGGACGAAATTTAGCAGAAGAACGTTATGATAATCTGTATCAGAATATTGGTAAAGGAAGGTTGCGGGATGTTGAAGATTCATTAAAATAAAATTTTTCGGTAAGGTTTTTTGTTTATACAAAGAACCTTACTTTCTGTTATAATGGTAAACAGAACACTTAAGAACGGAGTGGTATGATGCTGCGGAAAATTTTATTAGTGATGAATTTGATTTTTATACTTTCAATGGGCGTTGTCTGCGCTGCTGAAAGAACATATGAAGTGCCTGATGGTGGTTGTACTGTCAGTTTACCTGAACAGTATGCAGTAACAGTTGTGGAAAGGCCGACCGATCCAAATGACGAACTTGGGGTTCAGGTCGCGCAGCTTTCAATAAGTGACCCTGTTAATAAATCGATGACAATGCATGTTATGGTGGAAAGCAGTAAATTGACAAAAGAATTGCCCGACCTGAATTATAGACCTGGCGGAGTGATGAAGGACTATTTTGCGGAAAATCTGCAAAACAGCGGTTGGCAGGAGCCGGTAGTCTCAGGTGAGCTGCAGAATGGGAAGATGTATTTTATTAAATTCAGCAGCTATATAGCTGACAGCGTAGGGCAGAAATATGACGGACAGATTTATGCCACCCTTAAGAACGGCAATTTGATTTATCTGATGATAATGAGTAAAGAACGGGCTTTGACAGCGGACGAAAAAACATTTTTAGAAACGACTGTCAAAAATTTACAGTTTAAAGATAATGTACTGGTAAATACCAATGCACAAAATAAATAAAAGGTTCCGTACGTTAAGTACGGAACCTTTTATTTATAAAACCAAAAAACGGCTGCGACTCGCACCACCGTAGTCGCAACCGCTTTTTGAGGTTGAAAGGATGAAAATAATTGAGAGAGAAGGGAGGAGGTAATTGCATTTAATGCTTTTGCCTTGTCTATATAATACAGTATTGTAATAGGGTTTGCATCTTACAATGATTACATAATCTGTTTAATATAATTACATAATTATATTAGGACTAAAAGTTTTTCAAGCTAAACCTCAAAAAATTATTTTGCTTTTTACGAGAAGGCTTGATAAAATGCCATTAAGAATTGGCAGGTGGTGGAAAAATGCAGACAGTGGCATGTTTTGGTGATTCTTTGATTTATGGTTTCCCTTTTGGCCCGCGTATATCGTGGCTTGCCGAAGCTGAAAAACTCACTGGAGATAAATTCTTGAATTATGGAGTATGCGGGGATTGTACAGACGATATTTTATCCCACCTGAAAACTATGCCTTTGCCGGCTCATATTAAACATATTTTGTTTCTGGGAGGAGCTAATGATATCATTCAAATGCGTCCGCAGAAATTTATTCTGGAAGATTTGGATAAAACCTTGAGATATTGTCAGAGTAAAAACTTTGATTTGGGTATGGTTTTGCCTCTTGTAACGGCAGAAAGCAGTTTAAACGAATATATTTTGCCGCTGCGTGAGGCAATAAGCGCACGTTTCGCAGAGCGGGCCTGGCTTTTGGATCTGCAGCCTGCTGTTGGACTGACTGCTGCAGAAAGGAAGAAGGCATATCTGGATGGCGTACATCCGACGGCAGCCGTTTACAGGGCTATGGGAACATATGCCGCGCCGCTGCTTAAAAACTGGCTGGAAAAAGATAATAGTAAATAAAGAAACTTTGCTTTCACCGGCCTTTTTGTATTATAATAAAGAAATAGATAAGTAGGCAGGCGTTAAATTTAACGCGGCATTTATGCTGAATATTTAATTATTGAAGATAGAGGAGAATATCATGTTTATTGATCGAGCGAGAATATATGTTGAGGCAGGTGCCGGCGGTGACGGACGCAGCAGCTTCAGACGCGAAAAATTTGTTGAAAAAGGCGGCCCGAACGGTGGAAATGGCGGTCGCGGCGGCGACGTGATTTTAAAAGCTGATAAAAATCTCAATACTTTAATTGATTTTCGTTACAAAAGAAAATTTGTTGCCAAACGTGGCGGACACGGCGGTAATTCCAACTGTACAGGACCACGTGCCGATGATGTTATCGTAAAAGTACCTCTTGGAACTTTAGTGCGCGATGATGCTACCGGTGTGCGCCTGGCTGATTTGACTGAGGACGGACAGGAATATGTTATTGCTAAAGGCGGCCGTGGTGGTAAAGGTAATGCCTGCTATGTTACAAGTACCAACAGAGCACCGACTTTTGCAGAAAAAGGTGAACCGGGCGAGCTGCGCTGGATAAAGCTGGAGTTGAAGCTTCTGGCTGACGTTGGCCTGGTAGGTTATCCGAGTGTCGGTAAATCCAGTATCATTGCACAGGTTTCGGCTGCAAGGCCTGAAATTGCCGCTTACCATTTTACTACATTGACCCCTGTTTTAGGAGTGGTACGTATCGATGCTGAACGCAGCTTTGTTCTTGCTGATATTCCCGGACTTATCGAGGGAGCGCATGAAGGTGTTGGCTTGGGTCACGACTTTCTGCGTCATGTAGAACGTACAAAAGTACTGCTGCATGTTTTGGATGTTTCCGGTACCGACGGACGTGATCCTATTGAGGATTTTGAAAAAATAAATTTTGAGCTGTCTCAATACAGCGAACGGTTAGGGCGCCGCAAGCAGCTGGTAGTTGCCAACAAAATGGATTTGCCGGAAGGCCAGGAAAATTTCCAGCATGTTAAAGAATATGTTGAAGCTAAAGGCTATGAAATCGTTAAGGCTTCGGCGGCTACCGGCGAAGGTCTGCAGGAACTGATGTATAAGGCTTATGAGATGCTGCAGAACTTTGAACCGGAACCGGACGAAGAAGAGAATATCATTATGGATGAAATAGACCCGGACAGTTTTGAGATCACCGCTTGTGCGGATGCTGATTTTGAAGTAAAAGGGAAAAATATCGAGCGTTTGGTAGCTATGACCAATTTTGATAATGACGAAGCTTTGTATCGTTTCCAGCTGATTTGGAAAAGCCTGGGGATTGATGCGGCTTTAAAAGAAAAAGGTATTCAGGAAGGTCAAACCGTACGTATCCGCGATATGGTATTTGAATTCAAAGAATACTAAGATTTTAACGAGGGGATTGAGCTGGATGACTTTTGACCGCTCTGCACTTAAAGAAGCTAAACGTATCGTAGTGAAAGTTGGTACCAGTACCATAACTTACGCTAACGGTAAACGTAATTTTGAACAGATAGACCGACTGGCCCGGGAACTTGCCGACTTACAGAATCAGGGTAAAGAAATGATCCTTGTTACTTCCGGTGCCGTTGCTGTAGGGGTAGACCGTCTGGGCCTGTCCGAAAAACCAAAGACTATTCCCGGCAAGCAGGCTGCTGCTGCTGTGGGGCAGGGTATTTTAATGCACACCTATGAGAAGCTTTTTGCCGAATATGGACAGATCGTAGCGCAGGTGCTGCTTACTAAAACAGAATCTTTGGACAGGCACCGCTATACAAATTCCCGCAATACCTTTATGGAGCTGCTGAAAAACCGGGTAATTCCTATTGTCAATGAAAATGACGTTGTAGCTTTAGATGAATTGAAAATAGGCGATAATGACAATATGTCGGCTCTGGTTGCCGGCATCGTCGATGCTGATCTGGTAGTTATCCTTTCTGATGTGGACGGATTATATACCGCAAACCCACAGACACATCCCGAGGCGAAACTGGTGAGTATCGTCAGTGATATTACTCCTGAAATTGAGGCCAGTGCCGGTGGTGTTGGCAGCAGCTTGGGTACAGGAGGGATGTTTACCAAGATCCAGGCGGCTAAAGCCGCTACCAGTTCAGGTATCCATCTGGCAATTGCCCGCGGTGATGAAAAATATGCCATAGCCCGTATTTTGCAAGGTGAAAATATAGGTACAGTTTTTGTTTCGAAAGAGAACAGGCTGCAGTTTCGTAAACGCTGGCTGGCTTTTGGAGCCCGTATCATGGGCAAACTTGTTATTGACGAAGGCTGTGCCAAGGCCGTGCGTAAAGCCGGCGGCTGCAGTATTTTACCGGCAGGAATCACGGCAGTTGAAGGACAGTTTGAAGCGGGAAATACCGTCAGCGTTGTCGATATGGCAGGGCACGAACTGGCTCGCGGGTTAAGTCACTATTCTTCAGCCGAGCTGGAGCAGATCAAAGGTGCAAAAACTTCGGAAATAGAAGATAAAATAGGCCATAAAAATTACGATGAGGTTATTCATCGTGATGATCTGGTTATTTTAGGTTAGGAGGTATCTGACATGACAACTTATGAAATGGTGCGTACTAAAGCCGAAGCGGCACATCGTGCGGCCGGTGAACTGGCAGTAACTTCTACCGTGATCAAAAATAAAGCTCTGTTGGCGATGGCAGACGCGCTTGAAGCAGGGGCTGCGGAAATTTTGGCGGCTAATGCCAAAGACATGGAAGCCGGCCGTGCTAATAATATGAAAGAATCGATGTTAGACAGATTGGCGCTTTCCCAGGTACGTATCAACGCTATGGCTGAAGGTCTGCGTCAGGTAGCGCAGCTTGAAGATCCTGTCGGTAACGTTTTAGACGGGCGCAGGCTGCCTAACGGTTTAACTGTGACTAAGGTACGTGTTCCTCTTGGCGTTATCGGGATTATTTATGAAGCCCGTCCGAATGTTACGGCTGATGCGATCGGTTTGTGCGTAAAATCAGGTAATGCGGTTATTTTGAAGGGCGGCAGCGAAGCGCTGCAGTCTAATATTGTCATTGCCGGCATACTTACGCAAGCGGCAGAGGCGGCAGGTATCCCTGCTGGAGCAATACAGTTCGTTGACAGCAGTGATCGTCAGGCAGTAACTGATTTAATAAAAATGAACGGACTGGTCGACGTAGTTATTCCCCGCGGCGGTGCTGGACTTATTCAGGCAGTGGTACAGAATGCAACGGTTCCTGTCATCGAAACAGGCATCGGTGTCTGTCATACTTATGTGGATGCAGGTGCAGACTATGATATGGCGCGTGCGATTGCGATCAATGCTAAAGTACAGCGTCCGGCAGTTTGCAATGCTATGGAAACATTACTGGTGCATGAAGACGCTGCTGCTGAATTTTTGCCGCAGATGCTGACAGAATATTTTGCCGCCGGCGTCACTATTATCGGCTGTGGTAAGACACAGGCTTTTGATAAACGAATCCAGGCAGCTACAGAAGCAGACTGGGCCACAGAGTACGGAGATCTGCGTTTATCAGTAAAAATAGTAAGCGGATTGGAAGAGGCTCTTGCACATATTGCTAAATATGGAACTAAACATTCTGAATGTATCGTCACCAGTGACTATAACCATGCCCGCACGTTCCAGCAGCGTGTCGATGCTGCTGCAGTTTATGTTAATGCTTCAACACGTTTTACAGACGGCTTTGAATTCGGGTTCGGCGCTGAAATTGGCATAAGTACACAAAAACTGCATGCACGCGGACCAATGGCTTTGCCGGAGCTAACCAGCAGCAAATATCTTATCAGCGGCGACGGACAAATACGTGGTTGATTTTTAAACTAAAAGCAGCCTGCGCCCAGCGCAGACTGCTTTTTCTGTTTTTAGAAATCACTTTTTTGTCATACTTTTTGCAAAAAATGTCATTAAAAAAACACAGAATTTCGTTATCATAGGTTTTGACCAAAAGAATGGAATAAGTTATAATTTTAAACATAGTACGAGCTGATAAGAATTGTTAATTTTACGAAAGTAAAGAGGGATGTATGATGTTAGCATGGATAAAACGTAATAAGTATCTGCTGGGATTTTTGATAGCTGTGATAGCGATCGGTTATTTTGGCTATGGTTATTATAAAAGCAGTACCGAAGTTAAAGAAACGGTGCGGACGGCGACCGTTGAATATGGACATTTATCGGACAGCATATCAGCTACCGGCAGTTTAAGTGCCGTAGATAATGTCGATATCAGTTCCAAAATAACCGGCCGTATCGTTGAAGTCTGTGTTGAAGAGAACGATCATGTCAATGCCGGACAGGTACTGGTACGTTTAGATGATACTTCGCTGGCGGCAACACAAACACAAATGCAGGCCAAAATGGAAAATGCTTTAGCGACTTATAATCGTTACAGTGCACTGCTGGCCAAAGGAGCTATTTCAAAATCTGATTATGATCTGGCAGAAGCCGATTATACAGTTGCGAAAGCAAATTATGACCAGGCTACCTCTAATGTTAATGATACTGTCATCACTACACCGATTTCCGGTTATGTCATAGGCAAACCTACCCCCGTTGGTCAGACGATCAGCTCTGGTATTTCCGAACCTCAGGTCATCATGTCTATTGCCAATCTGGATAATATGCAGATCGAAACCATGGTTGATGAATCTGATATCGGACAGGTAAAAGTAGGGCAGAAAGTAAACTTTACAGTTGATTCCTATCCGGACAGAACATTTGAAGGTATAGTAAGGTTGGTATCCCGTAAAGCTGTTACCGAAAATAATGTTATTTATTACACCGTTTATGTAGATGTAGCCAACTCGGAAGGTAAATTGCTGCCAACAATGACAGCCCGCGCAAATATTATTGTCAATGAAGCAGACGGTGTACTGATGGTACCGGCTAATTGCCTGCGTACTGAAGGCAGCAGCCGTTATGTACAGGTTTATAATGAAGCAACAAAAGAGATCCGCAACGTAGATGTTGAAGTCGGTCTGAGCGGTGACGATAAGGTCGCAGTCAGCAGCCCTGAACTTAAAGAAGGCGATAAAATTTTGGTCAAGGCCGCTAAAGCAACGCAAACTAACAGTAATCGCATGGGTGGCCCTCCGATGCACTGATAAAATGAAAGGAGCTGCGCATATGACTGCTGTAATCAGGCTTGAAGATATTATGAAAACATATGTTATGGGCGATGCCGTAGTCCATGCGCTCGATCACGTCAGCGTAGAAATCGGTGTCGGTGAATTTACTTCTATTATGGGACCGTCCGGCAGTGGTAAATCAACAATGATGAATATTCTGGGCTGCCTGGACAGACCAACCTCCGGACAATATTATCTGGATGGCAAAGAAGTCGCCGGCTATAGTGACGATGAACTGGCGCGTACGCGCAATGCTAAAATCGGCTTTGTTTTCCAGAACTTTAATCTGCTGCCGAAACTGTCAGCACAATTAAATGTAGCTTTGCCTTTAGTTTATGCCGGTATTGGCGAAGAGGAAAGGCTGGAACGGGCTAAAACAGCTTTGGAAGCAGTGGGACTGGGTGACAGGATCGACCATAATCCAACGGAAATGTCAGGCGGTCAGCGTCAGCGTGTGGCTATTGCACGCGCACTGATCAATGACCCGGCCATTATTATGGCGGACGAACCTACCGGTAATCTTGATACCAAATCCAGCTATGAAATTATGGATATCTTTAAAAAAATGAATGATAACGGCAAGACGGTAGTCATGGTCACACATGAGCCGGATATCGCCGAGCAGACCAAACGGATTTTAACTATGCGTGACGGTAAGCTGGTCAGCGACGAATGGAGGGCTGACCATGTTTAACGAATCTATCAAAATGGCCATTGACGGAATGATTTCCAATAAGCTGCGTACATTGCTGACGCTCTTGGGCATCATTATCGGTGTCGGCGCTGTTATTGCCATGGTCAGTTTGGGCTTTGGCGTTAAGGAACAGGTCAAAAACAACATTTCCAGTCTGGGCAGTAACCTGCTTATCGTTATGTCCGGCGGACGTACTGCCAGCGGCGCACGCTTGGCAGCCGGTCAGGGTGCGCGTCTGACGGCGGAAGATGCTTACGCCATCGAAAAACAGATCGAAGGCATTGCTTATATTGCCCCGGCTGTTTCTTCATCTTATCAATTAGTTGTCGGCAACCAAAACTGGACTGCCAGTGTTGAAGGAACGACACCTAATGTACTGGATATCCGCAGCTATAAATTAGCTGAAGGCCGTAATATGACTGAACGTGATCTCAGCAGCAGAGCCAGAGTTTGTGTTATCGGACAGACGATTGTCGATAATCTGTTCCCCGAAGGCGATGCTGTTGGCAAAACTCTGCGTATCAATAAAGCACCGTTTCAGGTAATCGGTGTCCTGGAAGCCAAAGGTCAATCGGCTGGCGGCCAGGATCAGGATGACGTGGTATACATACCGCTGACAACGGCGCAAAACCGCATGATGGGTATTACCCACATCAACAGGATAACGATCCAGGCCGAAAATGAAAATGTTATCGACCAGGTGCAGGGCGAAGTAGAACAGCTGCTGCGCCAGCGGCATAAAATCAAAGCAGGCGACGATGATGACTTCACCGTACGTAATCTGGCAGCTTTGATGGAAACAATGATGGAAACTGCTAATACTATTACCCTGCTGTTAGGCTGCATAGCTGCCATCAGCCTGCTTGTCGGCGGCATCGGTATTATGAATATCATGCTGGTTTCTGTTACCGAACGGACACGGGAAATAGGTATCCGTAAAGCACTTGGAGCGACTTACAACAATATTCTGCTGCAGTTTCTGATCGAAGCTATGGTGATCGGCGTTGTCGGCGGTACACTGGGTGTGATTTTAGGTATCGGTTCCTCCTATGCCATCAGCTATTTTGCCGGCTGGCAAACGGTGATCTCCATACCGACTATTATCATTGCGGTGGTATTCTCCGTTGGCATTGGTTTGTTCTTCGGCATCTATCCTGCACGTAAAGCTGCACTTTTAGATCCCATCGAGGCGTTGCGCTATGAGTAAAAATTATTGCAGTGAGCATGAAGTTAAGCAAAATATCACTAAAAAAGTAACCTGTCACGAAAAAATGCAGGCCTTCTTAGATTATCTAAGAAGGCCTAAAACTGTTTTTGATTTAAAGGACCGTACTAAAGCACTGCTGCTTTTAGTTGCCATCATTATTGGCGTTCAGTATCTGCTGAAAGTTTTTTTCTAAATTTCTAACTGAAATTGATATATGACCTATTTTTTGAATGTGATTATGAAAAATAAAATTGTAAAAGGTTTTTTATTAAAAAGCTTCTATATAGTTATTATAATTTAAAGAAAATAAAATATAAAAAATTGTGTAAATTTAGTGTATCTAATATAATGAATACATAAAATGATTTAATTCATAATTTCTTAAGTTATTTAGACATTTCAGGAGGGTAAATTTATGGAAAATCAATCATATGTGGAATCAGTTAAGCGTACAAGTATTGTACAAAGCTTTTTTGCCCAGGTTTATGGGTGGATGTTTTTTGGACTTTTATCAACGGGGATAGTCGCCTATTATACGGCACATTCTCCGGCGTTGTTAAATCTGATCTTTGGCAGTCAAATAACGTTTTATGCGTTTTTGTTTGCGCCGATCGTGTTGGTTATGATCATCAGCAGCAAAATCAATTCGCTGAGTGCGAGTATGGCCAGCTTTCTGTTTTTTGTTTATTCAGCTGTAACCGGCGTTACACTGTCGGCAATTTTTCTTATGTATACGCAGGAGTCCATTGCAACGACTTTTGGGATAACGGCAGGTACTTTTGGCGCAACAGCTCTTTTTGGATATGTCACTAAAAAGGATTTAAGCAAAATGGGCAGTATCTTGTTTATGCTTTTGATTGGTCTGATCATCGCTTCGGTCGTCAATATGTTTTTGAAAAATGACACTATGATGTGGATTCTTACTTATGTGGGGATCGTTATCTTTGTTGGCCTTACTGCTTACGATATGCAAAAGCTAAAAAAAATAGCTCACAGCATAGATGACGATGAAAGCAGTATTGCTAAATTTGCGGTGCTGGGTGCACTGACTTTGTATCTTGATTTTATTAACCTGTTTTTACGGCTGCTGCAGATTTTTGGTAAGAAGCGTTAAAAGTTGCATGTTTTGATAACAGATAGATTGTTTATAGATATGGGAGATTTTGTTGGTGAATGTAAAAAACAGCTGACCCTAAAATAAAGGTCAGCTGTTTTTATTTGTTCAGCAGTTCTAAACGCTCAAAATAGTTAAAAGATTATAAGGCTATATGTTTGTCAATATCGTTCGAAAAAAATTTAGATTGTAGCATTAAAAAATTTCATTTTTGTAAAATGTCTAATATAGTTGTGCAAGCTTGCCTGTTTTTGGTATAATATAGTGATAATAAGGAAGGTGGATAAACGAGTGAAGAGCAAAAAGCTTGGCATTATGGGCGGCACTTTTGATCCTGTTCATTTGGGGCATCTGCAGACGGCCAAGTTTATTTACGAGCATTTGGGATTGGAAAAAATAATTTTTGTTCCTGCGTTTATTGCGCCTCATAAGGTTGGTCTGGAGTTTGCACCTGCTGCTGACCGTTATCGGATGACGGAGCTGGCAACGGAGCCTTTTCCTTATTTTGAAGTTACTGATATTGAATTGCAGCGCAGCGGAGTTTCCTATACTTATGATACGGTTATGGAGTTAAAGGCCCGCTATTCAGAATATGAGCTGTATTTTATTATTGGTGCCGACGCTGTGCCGATGCTGAACACCTGGCACCGCATCAGGGAATTGCTGGCAGAAGTGACTTTTATAGCTGCTGACAGGCCCGGTTATGGGCAGACTATTGACAAGGTTTGCGAATTTTTTGGCGAGCCTGCTAAGAATAAAATTATACTTTTGGATACTCCTGAAGTAGATATTTCTTCGACTGGCATTCGTGAACGTGTCAGACGAGGACTTTCTATTAAGGGTCTGGTACCGGAAAGTGTAGAAAAGTATATTTTAGAGGAGCATCTCTACCAGTCTTAATGGTAGTGAGAGGAGTTGTTATCATGCTGGATATCACAGAAATGAAAAAACTTCTTAAAGCATCTTTGCCTCATAAGCGTTTTAAACATTCTTTGGCTGTATACGATACTGCTCTTGAACTGGCAGTTTTTTACGGACTGGATAAGGAAAAGGTTGGCGTTGGGGCATTACTGCACGATTGCGGGCGTGAGATACCTACGCGTGATCTTTTGATGCATACAATTGCTTTGGGTTTACCGATTGATGATGTCGAAAGGAATCAGCCTATTTTACTGCATGCCAAACTGGGCGTATATTACGCCCGGGAAAAATACGGCGTTACCGATCAGGAAATTTTGGATGCTATCCGTTTTCATACTACTGGTGCGGCAGGCATGAGCAAGATGGCGATGGTTGTCTATCTGGCTGATCTGCTGGAGCCGACCCGTGATTTTGCAGGTATCGAGGATATGCGCCGGCTGGCTAAGGTTGATCTGGAACAGGCCATGATAAAGGCTTATGCGCAGACGATACGTTATTTGCTGGAATACGACCTTTTGGTACACCCTCATTGCATAGAGGGGTATAACGAATTGGCGGCTAAGTTTAAAAGGCTTAAATTGAATTTGTAGGAGATGCCAATGTCTGTGGAAGAAAATAGAGAAATCAGGCCTGTCCGCAAGAAACGTAAATTACGTTGGGGCAGGCTGGTATTTGTACTGTTGGTTTTGGCGGTACTGCTGACGGGAGCTTTTTGGGGAACTGTCTGGATCTATGACAATTTTATCAATCCGCCGAAGGTTGATGTTGTTGGTGCCAGCGACAAGATAACCCAAAATGAAAAATTGAACAAGCGCATCAATATTTTGCTTTTGGGTATAGATGACGGTGACAGTGATGCTGCTCCGGATGAACCAAAGCGAACTGACGCGATGATGCTGGCCAGCTTTGACCCCGGCGATAATAAGGTTGCGCTGCTTTCGCTGCCGCGTGACACCAAGGTGCAGATCCCGGGCCGGGCTGGTTGGGATAAGCTGAATGCAGCCTATGCTTACGGCGGTGTGATGATGGCCAAGCAAACGGTAGCCAATCTGCTGCAGGTACCGATCCATTATTATGTTTTAGTGGACTGGCGTGCGTTTATTGATGTTATCGATTTGATCGGCGGCGTTGATTTATATGTGGAAAAGGATATGTATTATGAAGATCCTTACGCCGATCTTGTTATTGATATTAAACATGGCTATCAGCATCTGGACGGTAAGCGGGCAGGCGAATATGTGCGTTTCCGCAAAGATGAGCTGGGTGATATTGGCCGCGTGCAAAGGCAGCAGAAGTTTATGAAAGCGGCGGCAGCACAGATTTTCAATATCGATACGGTGACTAAGATCCCGGCGCTGTTTTCGACTGTTGACAGACATGTGGAGACCGATATGAACACTTTGACGATGATCAAGGCTGCAAACAGCTTTAAGCTGTTTGGTGACGAAAAGGTCAAGTCGGGTATGCTGTATGGTAATTTTGACGATACAGAAGGTATCAGCTATTGGGCTACATCACGCGAGGAAGTTCAAAAATCTTTGGACGAAATCGGCATTCCCTATATGAAAGATGATGAAGATGAACAAGAATAAAGGAGGCGAAAAGATGGATTTTACTACTAAAGAAATTGCACACAAGATCGCGGCGGCAGCCTGCGATAAAAAAGCAAAGGATATTTTGCTGCTGAATATGGAGAACATTTCTCCTGTAACTGATTATTTTATTATTGCCAGCGCTGGAAATAATATTCTAGTTAAAGCTATTGCTGACAATATCGAAGATAAATTGGCGGAGGCAGGCATTTTTGTTACTCACAAAGAAGGCTATGCTGAAGGCCGTTGGATTTTGATGGATTATGGTAATTGTGTTGCGCATATCTTTATTGAAGAAGAACGCGAGTTCTATAATCTGGAGCAACTGTGGGCTGATGCTCCGTCGGAAGAATTTGTGGAGAGCAAAAATGACTGATGAAAAAGACATGGCAAAGCAGCTTAAATATCGTGCGGGTGACGTTGTTACTTTAAAAGTGGCACGTCTGGGCGAAATGGGCGCTTTCCTTGACGCTGGTACGGGCGATACTTCTGATGATATCCTGCTGCATAAGCTGCAGCAGACGGAAGCGGTCAATGTTGGCGATGAAGTTAAAGTCTATTTGTATAAAGATCCGCATGGCCGTTTGACGGCGAGCCAGAAATTACCGAAAATGCGCGAAGGGCAGATCGGTTACGTTAAGGTTTTAAGTGTGACCAAGGACGGCGGGTTTGTGGATATCGGCGCTGAACGCGGTGTATTTTTGCCGTACAGCGAAATGCGAGGGCATGTGTCGCCGGGTCAGCTGGTCTGGATAAAGCTGTATCGCGATAAAACAGGACGCCCTGCTGTCAGTATGCGGGTGGAAGAAGAAATGCTGAAGGCTTCCAAACCTGCTGTTGGTGTCAAGGTCGGCGACAGCGTGACAGGTACTATCTATAATATCCTGCCGGAAGGCTTCTTCATTTTTACTAATCAGCGCTTTTTGGCGTTTCTGCATCGCAGTGAAGTTCCCGGCGGGCGTTTGGATTTTGGTCAGGAGATCACGGCTCGCATTACTTATATTCGTGAGGATGGCAGGGTAAATCTGTCCTTACGCCAGCAAAAAGAAAATGCTATGATCGCCGATGCGGAAGATATTTTAAATTTTTTACATAAACGGAATGGTAAAATGCCTTACTGTGATACTACACCGATGGAAATCATTAAGGAAAAATTTGGTATCAGTAAAGCAGCTTTCAAACGTGCTTTGGGGCATTTGATGAAGGAAGGCCTGATCGTGCAGGAAGAAGGCTGGACTATGCTGACTGAAAAAGGACTGCAAAGCGAAAAATAAGTAAAGACTCTCGTTTGGGCGAGAGTCTTTTTTTTTGCGCGTTATTTGTAGATGTTAAAAAACATTTCTTAAAGAACAAATATTGGAAATTGTTTAAGAGTAAGGTATAATGTAGACAATAAGAAGTTTGAAATAGAAAGAGGAACTATTATGGACTCTAGCGGCTTAAAAGAAGATATTTTTTACAGTTCCAGCTGGATGCAGGAAATATTGGAAATCAGTAATATTGGTTTATGGCTTTTGGAAATAAACAAAAATAATACTGACGTGCGTCTGTATGCCGATGATAAAATGTTAGAACTTTTAGGGCTGCAGAAGAGTTTATCGCTGGAAGATAATTATAAACATTTTGCGCAAGGCGTGCTTGCAGAAGATCTGGAAATAGTGCAGAAATATATTGAACAGATGCTGACGACCAAAAGGCTGGTAGAGGTTCAGTATCGCTGGAAGCATCCATGGTGGGGCACAATTTTTATTCGCTGCAGCGGCAAGTTATATAAAGAAGACGATAATGCTTATTATATTCGCGGTTATCATCAGAATGCCAGCGATGTTGAGGTCTTAAGACAGGCCAATATCGAAAAGAGCAGGCAGCTGATAGAAGTTGTACGTAAACGTGATTATTATGACGAGCTGTTTCAGTCCGTATTGTGCGGTATCGTTCAATACAGGCCACAGGCTGACGGAAGTATTGTTTTTCAAAATGCCAATATGGAAGCTATCAGGATTTTTGGTTATGAAAAAGAAGAATTCTGGAAGCGTAAATCCTGGCGGATAGAAGATCTGGCTGCGCCGGAAGACTGTGATAGAGTATATCAGAGCATGAACGCGATACTGCTGGGCAAGGGGAAACAGTCTTTTGAATATCGGGCGCTGAGGGCCGATGGTACTTATTGCTGGATCATTGGCAGCGGTGAATATATCAAAAATATTGACGGAGAACGTGTTATTCAAAGTGTTTTTCTGGATATTGATAACAGAAAGCAGATGGAGCTGCTTAATCAGGAATTGCTGGAGCAGGATAAGGGTACTCAGGAACTGCTGCGCCAGGTTCTGGAAGGAACAAAAATTTTCCATTTTTATTATTATCCGCAAAAACGTCTGGAAGTTATGCCGGTAAGAACCAGTAAATATTTTAACTGTAGTATGGAATACAGGAATATTCCGGAAAGCTTTGTGGAAGATTTTGTGAGCGGTGAAAGTAAGGCAGATTGCTATGCGATGTACGAAGCTATTCATAATGGGGCTAAAACTGCATCTTCCACATTCTGTGACAAGAACAAGCAGTGCTGGGTGCGGGTAACAATGACTGTTATGTCATGGGATGATCAGCAGCAGCCGACTTTTGTCATTGGTATCATTGAGGATATCAGCGAGCAAAAAGGAATGGAGCTTGAAAAAATCGAGTTGCAGTCTATTTATAATTTTACGATAGAACATGACTATGATGCTGTTTGCATCTGTGATTTAAACAGTGGTGATTATGTGATGCGTTTTGCCGGTTATTGCGCTCATTACGGTTTGCCGCTGCGTGGCAGCATTAATGAACAGCTGCCGGCATTTATAAAAGAGTTTGTTTGTGAAGAAGATTGTGAGCATTTAAAAAGCTGGAGTATTGATAGTTTGCTGAAGTGCCTGGAGCAGGAAGAGGCTGTTATGCTGTATTTCCGTTCATCCGCTAAAGACGGGTACAGATATAAAGAAGTTAAGCTTTCATATTTTGGTAAATTAAAAGAACGGCTGCTTTTGACGATGCGCGATATCCATGAACGCACGATGCAGGAGGAAGCAAATAAACAAATCATCAGTGACGCATATCAGCTGGCTTTACAGGCCAATCAGGCCAAAAGTGAATTCTTTTCAAAAATGTCGCATGATATCAGAACGCCGATGAATGCTATTATGGGGCTGGCGGCTTTAGCGGCACATTGCGACGACAAAGATCATGTAGATGATTATTTGAAAAAAATTGTCACTTCTGGCAAACATATGCTGGAGCTGTTGAATGAGGTTCTGGATATGTCGAAGATCGAAAGCGGCAAAACAGAATTGAACTCGGAAGCATTTTTATTAAAAGAAAAAGTTGAGGAAGCATTAGATATCATTAAACCTGCTGTTGAGGAGAAACGGCATCAGCTGATTGTGGAAACAGAGGCACTGAAAAATATAACTGTGCTGGGTGACGCGTTGAGACTGCAGCAGATATTACTTAATCTGTTGTCCAATGCCGTTAAATATACGCCTGATGAAGGTGTGGTAAAGCTGACGGTTACTGTTAAGCCGTTACCGCATGATCTGGCTGTTTTTGATTTTATTGTAGAAGATAACGGCATTGGGATGGAACAAAGTTTTATCGAGCGTATTTTTGAGCCGTTTATAAGAGCAGAAGATTCTCGGGTCAGTAAAATACAGGGAACTGGTCTGGGCATGACGATCAGTTTGAACCTGGCAAAACTGATGAACGGGTCGATCGATGTTGAGAGCTGTGTTGGTAAGGGCAGTAAGATCACTGCTTCTGTTTGTCTGAAGGTGCAGCGTCAGAACGGAGTTGCGGTCGAGTATGAACAACCTGCCGGTGATAACGAAAATGCTGCTGATATTGATTATAGCGGTAAACGGGTACTGGTAGTTGAGGATAATGCAATCAATCTGGAAATTGCTTTAGAGTTTTTGAAGCTGTTGGGCTTGACTTGTGAATCCGCTGGTGATGGTGCAGAAGCATTGGAAAAATTCCTGGCGGCGCCTGAAGGATATTATGATTTGATTTTTATGGATATCCAGATGCCAACTATGAATGGCTATGAAGCGGCAAGAGCAATCAGAGCTGCTTCTCGCAGTGATGCGGTCCGGATTCCGATTATTGCCATTACTGCGAATGCTTTTTCGGAAGACGTGAAAATGGCGCTGGCCGCGGGGATGAATGCACACATAGCCAAGCCGTTTGAACTAAAGCTTTTGAAAAAAATAATACGTCAATGGCTGAAATAAGACGACTGGAATAAGCTCCGTTTTGTAGGGGCTTCTTTTTTGTGTTATAATGCAGATATCTATTTCAGAAAAGAGCGGAGAGAAACCATGGATTATTTTGTCTTGACAGTTGCTTCGTTGATATTATTTGCTGCTACTTTTTTCAGTACTGTAACTGGTTTTGGCTTTGCGCTGATCGCAGCTCCTGTATTAACGATGGTCATGGGGCCGAAAGAGACAGTTGTATTTGTTATTATCGCCGGTGTTATTGTGCGGGTGATCATGATGTGGCGTACCTGGGGAGAATTTGAGTGGCCGACAGTTTTGATAACAGCTGCCGGCAGTCTGTTGGGGATTATTCCCGGAGCGTATCTGCTGAAAGTGGCTGATGCTAATCATTTAAAGATTTTATTAGGGATAGCGCTTTTGCTTGTAACGCTTTTGATGGAATTAAATTTTGTGCCTGAGGTCAAAAATAAAAAGCTGGGACGTGTTTCTGCTGGTTTTTTAAGCGGTTTTTTCAGTGCGACTACCAGTATCAGCGGGCCGCCGATCGCTTTATATTTTTTGAGTGAGAATATGGAGAAAAATTTGCTGCGCGCCAATATGATCTGGATCTTTGCTATCGGCAGTTTTTGTACTTTAGGCAGTTTTTTTGTTGCGGGTACATTTCAGGGTGGAAATTTGATTGCTTTGTCGCTGTATGTGTTGCCGGCAGTACTTTTAGGCTGGTGGCTGGGAGAAAAAATGTTTTTCCGTATCAATCAGCATTTATTTAAGCGCATTGCGCTGCTTGTAGTATTGATAGGCGGGGTAATGACTTTGGGAAGTGGCATCAACGGTGTGCTCCATTGATTTTGTTGTAACATTGTTTACAATAGACGGTGCATAAAAATTAATTTTTTTGAATTTTATGCTTTTGCTTGACACCTTTTTGATACGGGTCTAAAATAACAACAATTAAGTTTTACACAAGAAATTTAAATTAGGTGGGTTGATCGTGGAATCTGTTTTGAGAACTAATTGGGTAAATGAATATGCTTTTGACTTTAGCCGGGGCTATTTTTATTTTAGCGCTGGTTATTTTACTTGCTCAAAACTGCATAATTCTATTACCGTAAACAGATGCCGATACCGTAGCTGAGATATGCTGCTGTAAATAAGAAGATGAATTTTTAATCAGGCTCTCTTACGAGGCCTGATTTTTTTTATTATCTTGTGTAAATAAAAATGAAATTAAGGAGTGGAGATAAATGATTATAGTAATGAAACCGGGGATTCCCTCAGAAGAGGAATTGAGAGTAAAAAGCTTGATGGAAGGTAAGGGTTTTCAGATCCATGAAAGCCGCGGTGCTAATTTTACCCTGTTCGGTGTAGTAGGCGATACGGCTGCCTTCGATATGAATCAGCTGAGAGTATATGACTGCATTGACAAGGTTATGCGTGTGCAGGAGCCTTATAAACGTGCTAACAGGATGTTTCACCCGGAAGACAGTATCGTAGATGTATGCGGGGTGAAGGTGGGAGGCAAACAGATCACGGTAATGGCAGGCCCTTGTTCAGTAGAGACGCGGGAACAGATTATCGGCGTGGCGGAGGATGTGAAGCAAATGGGCGCTGCGATCCTGCGTGGCGGCGCTTTTAAGCCGCGTACTTCTCCATACTCTTTCCAGGGACTGCAGGAAATCGGACTGGATTTATTAAAGGAGGCTAAAGCTGTTACCGGGCTGCCGATCATTACAGAAATTATGTCAGCAGATAAGATCGAACGTTTTGTAGAAGATGTGGATGTGATTCAGGTAGGCGCCCGCAATATGCAGAATTTCGAGCTTTTGAAGGAGCTGGGCAAGACAGATAAACCGATTTTGCTGAAACGCGGTTTGTCTGCGACGATAGAGGAGTGGCTGATGTCGGCTGAATACATTATGGCCGGCGGTAATGATAATGTTATTTTATGCGAGCGTGGTATCCGAACCTTTGAAAATTATACTCGCAACACTTTGGATCTGAGCGCGATCCCGGCAGTAAAAAAACTCAGTCATTTGCCGGTGGTGGTTGACCCCAGCCACGCGGCTGGTATGTGGTGGATGGTAGAGCCGCTGGCTAAGGCAGCAGTAGCCGTAGGTGCTGACGGACTGATCATTGAAGTGCATAATGATCCTGAGCATGCGTTATGTGACGGAGCTCAATCCCTGAAACCTGAACGCTTCGGCAGGTTGATGCAGGATCTGAAGATCATAGCAGGAGCCGTTGGACGTGAGCTATAACAGGTTATAATTAAATTTAACCATATAAATTAAAAGGAGAGAACAAAAATGATTATTGTAATGAAACCAGGCGCACCGATGCAGGAATGTGATAAGATTAAAAACGGACTGATCAATAACGGCTTCCAGATCAATGAGATCGTCGGCGTGAATATGACGATCCTGGGCGTTATCGGAGATACCAGTACTTTAGATATCAATCTGCTGCGCGTTAACGATTGGGTAGAAAAGGTCATGCGTGTGCAGGAGCCGTTCAAACGCGCAAACAGGATGTTCCATCCGGAAGACAGCGTAGTGGATGTCAATGGGATCAAGATCGGCGGCAAAAAAATCATCGTTATGGCCGGTCCATGCTCGGTAGAGACCGAAGAGCAGATCATTTCCGTTGCTAAGTCGGTAAAGCTCGGCGGAGCCGCTATGCTGAGGGGCGGAGCTTTCAAGCCGCGTACTTCACCGTATTCTTTCCAGGGATTGAAAGAAAAGGGATTGGAGCTCTTAAAAATCGCTAAACAGGAAACTGGCCTGCCGATCGTTACCGAAATCATGTCAGCTGATAAAATCGAACGTTTCGTGGAAGATGTGGATGTTATTCAGGTAGGGGCCCGGAATATGCAGAATTTCGAGCTTTTGAAGGAGCTTGGCAAGACAAATAAACCAATTTTGCTGAAACGTGGTTTATCAGCGACGATAGAAGAATGGATCATGTCGGCTGAGTATATTATGGCCGGCGGTAATGATAATGTTATTTTGTGTGAACGCGGTATCCGTACCTTTGAAACTTATACCCGTAATACTTTGGATCTGAGCGCGATCCCGGCAGTAAAAAAACTAAGCCATTTACCGATCGTCATTGATCCGAGCCATGCTTCCGGCATGTGGTGGATGGTTGAACCGATGGCCAAAGCTGCTATCGCAGCCGGTGCAGACGGATTGATCATTGAGGTACATAACGATCCCGAGCATGCACTGTGTGACGGGGCACAATCACTGAAGCCGGAACGCTTTGCACACCTGATGGGTGAATTGAAGGGCATTGCGCAAATAATCGGCAGAGAGATGTAGGATATAGTATAATAATGTTAAAAACGGCTGTTTGCTTGATAAAAAACAAGAAGCCGTTCAAATTATCGTAGGATTGTAGAATGGAGAAAGTTTAACGAGGTGAACGTAGTGGAAAGTGGTTTTAGAAGCACGGATTGGCAGCAGCTTACTTTTGCTGTGGTAGGTATGGGACTTATCGGCGGTTCTTATGCCAAAGCGCTGAGGCGCCTGGGCGTAAATAAGATCATCGGTGTCGATACTGACGGCAAGGTGCTGCGGCAGGCTCAGGAACAGGCTGTTATCGACGAAGCTCTTTGCGGGGCAGGGCCAGGACTGCAGGCGGCAGATGTAGTGATCTGTTCGGTTTATCCGGCAGCTACGCTGGATTTTGTAAAAAGTGCGGTGCCTTTTTTGCAGAGTGATGTTTTGATAACCGATGCTACAGGCATTAAAGGCAGCTTGCCTGAGGACGTGCAGCGACTGCTTACCGGAAGGATGGAATTTATTGCGGGGCATCCGATGGCCGGCCGTCAAGGCAGCGGTTTGGGTATGTCCCAGGCCGAGATTTTTGACGGTGCCAATTATATCGTGGTGCCGGCAGCTTTTAACAGCAGTGGGGCGATCGAATGGTTGAGCAGCTTTGCAGGCGCGATTGGCTGCGGGCAGGTAGTGCAGGTTGATGCCGTTGAGCATGACCGCATTATCGCCTATACCAGTAATTTGCCTCATGCTTTAGCGGTAGCGCTGATCAACAGTGCTTCTTATAATGAAAATACGAAATATTTTATTGCCGGCAGTTTTCGCGATGGAACAAGGGTCGCAGATATCAATCCGTATTTATGGAGCGATTTGTTTTTGGCGAACCGGGAAAACGTTCTGCAGGAATTAGCTGCATTCAGCCAGCAGTTGGAACGCTGGCGCGAAGCGCTGACAGCTGCCGACGCGCAGGTCCTGCAGGAAATGATGCGGGAAGCTGCGGTTAAAAGAAAGGATTTGTACTGATGCGTACGATTACAGTAGCGTTAGGTGAGAAAACATATAATATTGAAATCGCAGCCGGGCTGCTGGATCAGATCGGGGCAAAGGCCAGAGTGCTTTCTCAGGCGGTAAAAGCGGCAATCATCAGCGACAGCAACGTAGATCCCTTATATGGCGAGAGGCTGGAACGCAGTCTGGCTGCCAGCGGGTTTGAGGTTACGAGGATAGTTTTTGCCGCCGGTGAGCAAAGTAAAAATTTAACTGTGCTGGGTCAGGTTTATGACGAACTGGCACGGGCAGGCTTGACGCGCAGTGATTTGATCCTGACTTTGGGCGGTGGTGTGCCGGGCGATTTAGGCGGATTTGCGGCAGCTACCTTTTTGCGCGGCATTGATTTTATTCAGGTACCGACCTCGCTTTTAGCGCAGATCGACAGCAGCGTAGGAGGCAAGGTGGCTATTGACCTGCCGTCAGGCAAAAATCTGGCAGGCAGCTTTTATCAGCCAAAAGCAGTATTTATAGATCCGGATTTATTGAAAACTTTACCGCTGCGGTTTTTGCATGATGGTTTGGCTGAGGCGATCAAATACGGCTGTATTCGCGATGCCGGTCTGTTTGCTCAGATCGCTGCTGTTAAAAGTGATCAGGAGCTGCTGGAGCAGGCGGACAGTATTATTGAGACCTGCTGTAATATCAAGGCGCGGATCGTTGAAAAAGACGAATTTGACACAGGAGAACGTATGCTGTTGAATTTTGGGCATACTATCGGACATGCTATTGAAAAATGCTGCGGTTTTACTACTTATACTCACGGTGAAGGCGTTGGCATCGGTATGGTACAAATGACGCGTCAAACGGAGAAGCTGGGACTTACGGCAGCAGGTACTGCAGAGGAGTTGAGCCGCGTACTGAAAAAGTTTGCTTTGCCGGTAACTGCAGTATTTGATGCTCAGGAAATTTTACAGGCAATGGCTTTGGATAAAAAAAAGAGCGGTAAAAAAATTAACCTGGTAATTATTGAAAAAATAGGCGTCGGACGCCTGCATAAAATAGACTGGCAGGATATACCTGCCTATATTGGATAGGAGAGCTCATGACGACATTGAAGATTACACCGGCAAAGCTCAACGGCAGTGTTTGCGTGCCGTCATCTAAAAGCATGGGGCACAGGGAAATTATCTGTGCCGGACTGTCGGCGGGAACCAGTATTGTTGATAATATCAGTATGTCTGACGATATGGAAGCTACTCTACGCTGTCTGACTGCATTGGGGATCGGTTTTCAAAAAGTTCCTTCAGAAAGATCAGGACGCACAGCTTTGGCTATTAATGGCAGTGGTAATGTACGAGTTTCGCAAAGTACTGCCGATTGCGGAGAATCAGGTTCGACATTGAGGTTTATGATCCCTCTGGGGGCATTGTGCGGTGAGCCGCTGACATTTACTGGTCACGGAAAGCTGGTAACGCGTCCGCTGCAGGCTTATTATGATATTTTTGACAGGCAGGAGCTGTCTTATACAACTGCCTCTAACGGGTATTTGCCTTTGACGGTGAACGGTGTGCTGAAAAGCGGCGATTACGAGCTTCCCGGTAATGTCAGCTCGCAGTTTATCAGCGGTCTGCTGTTTGCTTTGCCGCTGCTTGCAGGCGATTCTGTTTTGAAAATTACTTCTGCACTGGAGTCGCAGAGCTATGTGGATCTGACCTTGTCGTGTCTGGCAAAATACGGAATCGTTATCGAACACGAAAATTATTATAAATATCATATCGGCGGCGGTCAGAAGTATCGCTGCGGCAGGAACATGGTGGAAGGTGACTGGTCTCAGGCGGCGTTCTGGCTTGTTGCCGGCACGCTGAGCAGGCAGATTACCTGTACTGGACTAAACAGGGACTCGTTGCAGGGGGATATGGTCGTTGCGGATATTATCAACCGGATGGGAGGAAAAATAACCTGTGATGCCGAAGGTAATCATACGGCCTCGAGTGCGTCGACTAATGGTGTAGTTATCGATGCGGCAGACTGTCCTGATATCATTCCTGTCTTAACGGTACTGGCAGCGGTCAGTGAAGGTACAACTGAAATCATCAATGCAGGACGGCTGCGTATTAAAGAGTGTGACCGTCTGGCAGCGATGACCAGTGAATTGAATAAACTGGGAGCTGCAGTTACAGAACTGTCTGACGGGCTGATTATCAAGGGGCGGCCGGAAGGTCTGCAGGGCGGCTGCGTTGATTCCTGGAACGATCACCGCATCGCGATGAGTTTAGCGGTAGCGAGTCTGGTTTGCAAAAAGGCGGTTATTATTAGTGGCAGCGAATGTGTTCAAAAATCATATCCTGAATTTTGGCAGGATTTTACAGCCTTAGGCGGAATGATAAAAACTGTGGGAACGGGTGAAAGTATATGAGCGGTGTTTATGGCAGAAAAATAAAAATGACGATTTTCGGCGAATCCCATGGTGCTTCTATTGGTCTTGTGATTGACGGGTTACCACCGGGGCTGGGAATTGATATTGATTTTATTAAACGCGAGATGGAAAGGCGGGCTCCGGGCCGCAATCTGCTTTCGACCCAGCGTCAGGAAAAAGACGCTTTTTTGATCCAGAGTGGTGTTTTTGAAGGGCGGACGACGGGGACACCTTTGTGTGCGCTGATCCCTAACAGCGATAGTCATTCTAAGGATTACAGTATTCTAAAAGATAATATGAGACCGGGGCATGCTGATTATTCCGGTAAGATCAAATATAAAGGCTTCAATGATTACCGTGGCGGCGGGCATTTTTCCGGACGACTGACTGCGCCGCTGGTTTTTATGGGAGCTGTTGCCAAGCAGGCTCTGGCTCGGTATGGAATTGTTATAGGGGCACATATCAATAATGTGGGTGAGATTTTTGACAGGAAGTTTGACCCATTGGGAGAAGATGCTGAATTATTGATGAGTCTGCGGCAGAAGGAATTTGCCGTATTGGACGATGTACGTGGGGCAGAGATGCAGGCGCTGATTTTGGAAGCGCGTGAGCGTCAGGATTCTATTGGCGGCAGTATTGAGTGCATGGCGCTTAATTTGCCGGCTGGTTTGGGCGAACCATTTTTTGATTCACTGGAAAGCCGTCTGGCACATGTGCTGTTTTCTATTCCGGCGGTAAAGGGGCTGGAGTTTGGTATGGGCTTCGGTTTCTGCCGCAGCACCGGTTCACAGGCTAATGATCCGCTGTATTATGATGGAGATTCTGTGCGAACTGAAACTAATAATAACGGCGGTATTTTGGGTGGGATTACCAATGGCATGCCTGTTGTATTCAAGGTAGGATTCAAACCAACGCCTTCTATTTCCCTGCCGCAGAAAACGATAAATGTGGCTGAGCATACGAATACGGTATTGGAAATTAAAGGTCGTCATGATCCCTGTATCGTGCAGCGGGCAGTACCTGTCGTGGAAGGTGTTACGGCCTGGACTGTTTTAGATATGCTGTTGACTGCGGATATTGACGGTGAGGTGTGAGCATGGAAAAATTGGATTTAGAGGCGATCCGCCGCCGTATCGACAAGATCGACGCCCAGCTGGTTGCGGCGTTGGAAGAACGGATGGAGGCAGTGCTGGAAGTTGCGGCCTATAAAAAACAGCAGGGGCTGCCTGTGCTTGATGCGGCTCGGGAAGCTCAGGTGCTCTCAAAGGCCTGTATGCGTTTACAGCATAAAGAGTATGCACCGGCTGTTACAGCGATGATGACGACCATCATGGAGCAGAGCAAGGCTTTGGAGCATGTACTGCTGGCAGAGCCGCGAGTTCTGCCGCAGGAGGAGGTCATGGAGGTTGGCTGTTTTGGAATGCCGGGGTCTTACAGTCATCAGGCTTTGGAGAGATATTTTGCAGGACAGCATATAAACAGACATCATTATGCTTTGTTTGAGGATGTAGTGCAGGCGGTCAAAAACGGTGAGATCAAATACGGTGTTTTGCCGATCGAAAATTCTTCGACCGGAGGTATTACCGAAGTTTATGATCTGCTGCGGCATCACGATTGTTCTATTGTTGGTGAGCAGTGCGTGAAAATAGAGCACAATCTCTTGGGCGTTCAAGGTGCTAAGCTCGAAGATGTTACTACTGTTTATTCACATCCGCAGGGCTTTGCACAAAGTAAAGAGTTTTTTCATCAGTATCCGCAGATGGAGTTAGTGCCTTATTTCAGCACATCTAAAAGTGCAGAAACAGTGAGGGAAAAGCAGGATAAGCATTTGGCGGCGGTGGCTGGTAAGCAGGCTGCGGAAATGTATGGGCTGCAGATTCTTGCCGCCAATATCAACTATAATTCCAATAATTATACCCGGTTTATCGTCATTTCTAACGAAGCGGAACAGGCGCCTAATGCTAATAAAATTACGGTAGTAGTGGCAGTAAAACATGAACCGGGGTCATTATACAGGACTTTAGGACATTTTTATCACAGCGGTTTAAATATGATGAATTTGGAATCCCGGCCGATCGAAGGTAAATCATGGGAATATTTCTTCCACATCGACCTGGTAGGCAACCTGCGTGAAGAAAGAGTACGTCAGGCATTAGAACAGCTTTCCGACAGCTGCGCATATTGTAAGATATTAGGCAATTATCCTGCCGATGGTAGATAGGAGGTTTGTGTTATGGTTCATTTTGGCTTGATTGGAGCGCGTTTGGGACACAGTTTATCACCGCAGATACATCAGCTGATCTTTAAAGAATTGGGTGTCGAAGGAACATATGATCTGCTGGAGATACCTCCTGAAGAATTATATGCGAGCGTGCATGAATTGCGTGGTAAATACTGCGGAGTCAATGTAACCATTCCGCACAAGATCAATGTAATGGCTGCTTTGACTACTTTAAGTATGGAAGCGCAGGCTATTGGAGCCGTTAATACGATCCATTTTCATAACGGTGCAATTCGCGGCTATAATACCGATTATGCAGGTTTTGGGCGTTTGCTGGAAAATAACGGCATCGAAGTACAGGGCAAAAGCGCGGCTGTTTTAGGTACGGGCGGCGCTTCAAGAGCTGTACTTCAATATTTAATCGATCACGGTGTTTCTAAGATATTTTTAGTTTCCCGTAATACTCAAAGCATAGCTCCGTATATGAAAACCTTGTGCAGTAGTGTACCGACGCAATTCGTCAACTACGTACATTTAGAGCGTTATACCGGTGATTTACTGATCAATTGCACTCCTGTTGGGATGTATCCCAAGACCGATGTATCGCCGGTAGGTCTGGAAACTGTCGAGCATTTTGAAACAGCGGTCGATCTGATTTATAATCCCGCTAAAACTTTGTTTTTGCAGCAGGCAGAGCAGCTGGGTAAAAAGGCTGTGAACGGGATGCTTATGCTGGTAGCTCAGGCTGTAGCAGCAGAGGAGATCTGGCTGCAAAGAGAAATTTCAAACGATGTCATTTTAAAAGTTGCCGCTGAGATGGAAAAACAGCTATGAAAAATATCGTCTTGATCGGAATGCCGGGCTGCGGGAAATCAACTTTGGGCAGATTGTTGGCGCAGCATCTGAAGCGTCCTTTTTATGATGCTGATAATGTGCTTGAAAAGCTGGAAGGCAAGACTATCAAGGAGCTGTTCGCAGTCAGCGAAGCGTGCTTCCGCGATGCTGAAACCAGGGCAGTCAGGCATCTGTCAGAATTGGAAGGGTGTGTGATCGCTGCCGGCGGCGGTGTAGTCAAACGCTCAGAGAATATCGAGGTATTAAAAAACGGCGGCATTATCGTTTTTATAGACAGGCTGCCAGAAAAAATTGTACAGGACATAGATACAGAAAGCCGCCCTTTATTAGCAGCAGGGCGGCAGAAAGTTTTTGACTTGTATGCGGAACGAATCGAACTATACCGCAGGTATCACGATCATATCATAGATAATAACGGTGAGCGGGAAGCAGCGTTACAGGCATTACTGGAGTTGGCAAGGAGAGAAAGCTGATGAAAAAAATTTTGGTTTTGAATGGTCCGAATATCAATATGCTGGGCGTACGTGAAAAAAATATTTATGGTCAACAGGATTATGCAGCCTTGTGTGAATATATCGGGCAGGAAGCTGCGGCATTAAATGTGGAAGTAGAAGTAAGGCAAAGTAATTTTGAAGGTGAATTAGTCACGCTGATCCAGCAGGCTTATGGAAAATTTGACGGTATCGTTATCAATCCTGCGGCATTGACGCATTACAGTGTAGCTTTGCTGGATGCTATAAAAGCAGTGGCTTTGCCGACGATAGAAGTGCATTTGAGCAATATCCATGCCAGGGAAGAATTTCGGCATAGATCAGTAACGGCTGCTGCCTGCCTGGGGCAGATATGCGGGTTGGGTTTCCAGGGTTATGCTTTAGCGCTCAGAGCGCTGGCGGAAAAGGGTTAAGCTTATAAAAACTGAAAAAGAAGTAAAAGATGTAAAGCACAACTGGGTTGTGCTTTAATTTTTGTTAATTTCAATATACTCTAGTATATAAACATCAAAAATAAACAATAAATAGGGTTCAAGAACTTTACAAAATTAAATTTTATGTTATATAATTTATGCATAGCAAATTTTGCATACCTGATAGTGAAATTTATATGCTAATATGAATATTAGGAAAATATATGGGGAGGCTTATTCATGATGATTGATTACTGTTCCATCGGCAAAAGAATCAAATTGACGAGGATCAAGCAAGGTGTTCTGCAGAAAGATCTGGCAGAGAAGATCGGTATTTCCAAACCGCATATGAGCAATATTGAAACTGCTCATACTAAAATTGGACTGGAGACACTGGTTGCCATAGCTAATGCCTTGAACACTTCTGTTGATGAATTTTTGAGTGATACTGTCAGCAACAGTCAGGTTATTTTTAATGATGAGTTGAAAACAGTGCTTGAAAGAGCCGATATGGAAGAATTAAAGGTTATTTGCAAACTGGCACGTGTTATTTTGAAAAAGGATTAAAGCTGTTGCAATAATAAAGCAGACTGCTAGCTGTAGCTCGCAGTCTGCTTTATTTTATTTATTCGGGTTTGATTTTAAAAACAGCCGCATAGATGACCGGCAATACGATCAAGGTCAGCAATGTAGCAGCGGACAGCCCACAGGCAATGGCTACGGCCATCGAATTCCAGAAGGGGCTGGTAAACATCGGTATCAGTCCCAGGATCGTTGTAAGTGCAGCCAGCATAATAGGGCGGAAACGTACGATAGCTGATTCCAGTACGGATTCCCAGGGAGATTTGCCGGCCTGCAAATGCAGGTCTATCTGATCTATCAGCACGACGGAATTACGAATGATGATACCAGTCAGGGCCAGGATACCAAGTTCGGCCATAAAACCAAGCGGTGCGTTGAAAATTATCAATCCCAGCATAACGCCTGTTACGCCAAGCGGTGCTGTACAAAGAATGATAAACAGCTTGCGGATATCTTTCAGCTGCAGCATCAGGAGTATCATCATGAGCAGCAGCATTACAGGTACAGGTTCTAACAGATAACCTAAAGTTTTAGCGCTGTCTTCCAAACTGCCTCCGATTTCGATCGTAACGCCATTCGGAAGATTTTGCCTCAGTTCTGCAAGGTCATCGTAAACCTGCTGCGTGATATCGTTGCCGGTAACGCCTTCGCCGATACCGCCGCAGACTGTGATTGTCGGCAGCAGGTTACGGCGCCAGATCATACCGTTTTCTGATTCGTAACTGAGACGGGCTACCTGTGACAACGGCACCGCACCTGCAGATGTGGGGATAGTTAAGGTCTCAAGCTCGGTGACGGTAGAGCGGTCAACAGGCTGCAGACGGAAAACCATGTCAATAGCCTGGTCTCCTTCCAGATATTGAGCTACGGTATAACCGGAAATTTCGGCCTGCAAAGCAGTGGCGACTTCTTTACGGCTCAATCCCATCTGCCGCAGTTTATCGTTGTCGATGGTAAGTTTAGCAGCTCCGTTTTGCTCCATCCAATCGAAACGCGTCATGGTCACGGCTGGATTCTGAGCCATAACTGTGCGTACTTTTTGGGCATATTCTTTAACAATATTGTCATCCGGACCGGTTACACGCAGCATCACAGGATAAGCTGCCGGCGGACCCAGCGGGATAGAACGTGAATAACTGACGACATTGGGGAGATTAGCTGCTACAAGCTCGCGTATTTGCGGTTCTAAACGTTTACGGGCATCAATATCTTTAGCAACTACTACCAGCTGTGCATAATTGTTGCGCGGTTGGACAGGGTCCATTACGAGGACGAAACGCGGAGCACTTTTTCCAACATAAGAACCGATGCTTTCAACATCAGGATTATCCTTCAGCATATTGGTCAGTTTCAGGGCGGCTTCATCCGTGGCTTTGATACTGCTGCCTTCAGGTAAATTGAGCTCTACCAGAAGTTCAGGACGCACAGAAGCAGGAAAAAATTCCTGCTTGATCAGCGGGACTAATAACAGGGAACCGATAAAGATACTGACCGTGCTCAGAATAACTATTTTCTGGTGCAGCATCGACCAGGAAAGGACGCTGCGAAACTTTTTATAAAAAGCAGTATTGTAAACATCGTTTTCGTTAATGAGCTGTTTAGGCTTGATCCAGGCGTGTCCCAAAACAGGCGCTACGGTTGCTGAAATGACCCAGGAAAGCAGCAGTGCTGTTGAGATAACAGGAAAAAGTGAAGAAGCAAATTCGGCGGCACTGGATTTGGCGAAAAATATCGGCATAAAGCCGGTGCAGGTAATCAGTGTACCTGTCAGCAGCGGCATGGCACAGGTTTCAAAGGCATAGCTGGCCGCTTTAGTGCGTTCCCAGCCTTCTGACATTTTGACTTCCATCAGCTCGACGACAACGATCGCATCGTCTACCAGCATGCCCAGAGAAATGATCAGCGCTCCCAGAGATACTTTGTGCAGATCGATGTTCATGGCATACATGCCGATAAAAGTTCCTAAAAGTACCAGCGGTATGCAGACCGAAATGACATAGCCGCAGCGCCGTCCCAGACTGAGCAGACTGACTGCCAGCACGATAAGGATGGCTTCAAGCAGGCTGTCGGTAAATTCACCGATGGCGTTTTTTACTACCTGCGGCTGGTTGGCGACTTGTCCCAGTTCGAAGCCGAGCGGCAGTTCCTGTTGGATTTGCCGAACAGCCTGATCAAGATTTGCACCCAATTTGATATTATTACCGCCGTCTTCCATAGAAATGGCGATACCTACGGCTGGCTGACCATTAAAGTACATTTTCGGTTCAGCCGGTTCAGCATAGCCGCGTTTGATTTCGGCAATATCACCCAGACGAAAGGTACGGTCATTAGCCTGGATCGGAATATTGCTGATATTGGCCAGTGTATCAGGGGAACCGGTCAGACGCAGATAGGTATTAGTGCTGTCACTTTCAGCCATGCCGGACGGAGTGACAGCTGTTTCTGCCTGGATCGTAGAAGCCAGTGTATCAATCGGTATGCCCAGCTGTGCCAGCTTGGCATTAGACATCTGGATATAGATTTTTTCAGGCTGTACTCCTACCAGTTCTACTTTTTTGACATCAGGTATCTGAAAAAATTTATCTTTGATATTTTCGGCGACTACGCGCATTTCCTCATAGGAGAAGCTGTCAGAGGTGACTGCGTAGATATTTCCATAGACGTCGTCAAAACGGTCGTTGAAAAACGGTCCTAAAGCACCATCGGGCAAGTCACCTTTGCCATCATTGACAATATTACGCAATTCCAGCCAGCGCTGTTTGATTTCTTTGACCGGTACTGTATCCTGCAGATAAACATTGATAACAGCAGTTCCGGGACGTGAATAGCTGGTTATCCTGTCAATATTAGGTACTGTCTGCAATTGTTTTTCGATCTTGTCTGTCAGGTGTTCTTCTACCTCTTTAGCGGTTGCTCCCGGCCAGGCTGCCGAAACTACCATTTGCTTGATAGTAAAACTGGGGTCTTCGCTGCGGCCTAAGGAATTATAAGAATAGATGCCCATGACCAGACAGAGAAACATAAAAAAGTAAATTATTTGCTTATGTTTGATCGACCAGGCGGCCCAGTTGTTTTTCATTGGCTGACACCAGCTTCCAGACGGACGTTTTGGTCTTCTGCCAGTTTGTTGACGCCGCCGACAACGACGATATCTCCCTGCTGCAGACCGTCAGAGATCCTGACGTTATTGCCTTCATAACCGCCGATAGAAACTTCATGGGTATGTACTTTATTATTGGTAACGAGCCAGACCTGAGGGTTTCCTCCTGTTTGATAAATGGCGGTGGCTGGCAGCAAAATACTGCTGTCAGTACCGTTTTGCAGGTGTACTTTGGCAGTCATCCCCAGTTTGACTGCTGCAGGCATTTGCGGTACGGCTACACGAACTTTGTAGGTGCGGGTAACGCTGTCAGCCATTGGTGCTATTTCGCGGATATAACCATCTGCCGAAACGTTTTCTAAAGCCCAGAAATTGATCTTGGCTGACTGTTGAGGATAGATTTTATCCAAATGGTTTTCAGGGACATAGATCTGGATTTCCTGTTCGCTGCTTTGGACAACTGTCACAACAGGAGTTCCGGCAGCTACTACTTGACCCACTTCGCCGCTTACATTGGCTACTACGCCGTCATGGTCTGCAATAAGCTGCGTATAGGATAATTGGTTACTGTTGGTGATCAGTTGGGCCTGGGCTTGACGCAGGCTGGAAGCGGCCGCTTCCATCTGCGTATTATATTGCTCCATCATGGCTTTGCTGACACCACCGCTGTTGTATAAGGCCGTGTAACGGGATGCATTGTCGCGGGCCAGCTTATAATTGGCTTCGGCGGCTGTTACAGCTGCCTGGCTGGCTTCAAAACTCTGCTCGATGTCTTTGGGGTCGATTTGCATCAGGATATCGCCGGTTTTTACTGTATCGCCTAAATTGACGCTGCGGCTGATGATTTTACCGGCAACCTGAAAGGCCAGATCGCTTTCATAACGACCGCGTACCTCGCCGGGATAGGAAGATGTATTATCGACAGTTTCTTTACCGACGGTTACAGTACGGACATAAGGAACTTCTTTTACGATATCAGGCTTGGCGAAAACATTGCTGAGTATATGGTACAGCAGCAATATAGCCACTGTTGCTGCCAAAATATACAAATGACGTTTTGTAAATGGAAGCTTGCTGAAAATTTCTTTGATCGACATGTCGGTGCCCTCCTGAACTAATTGGTAATGGAAGACAAATAAGTGTTTAAAGCTTCTTCCAAATAAGTGCTTTCAGTACCATTTTCAAAATGTCCCAGATCACGGATCTGATCATGTGTGAGAAAAAAGAAAACGATGATGCTTTCCAAAGTAAAAGCTACATGTGTAGGCTGCATATTATTATGGATACTGCCGTCAGCTATAGCTTCTGTAACCAGCTCGGACATAAATTTATGGATTTTGTATAAGCGGTTTTTAATAAAGCTGTCACACATAAAAGTGGGGGTCAAAAGCTCGCGGTAAATAAGATGGATACGGTGAGGATGCAGCTTCTGTACCTCGGAAATTGCGGTGATATATTCGCGCAGCTTAGCCAGAGGAGCTATGTCCTTACTGCTGACTCGGGCAATCAGATTTAAAAATAAATTTGACTGTTCGTTGAGAACTTCCTGATAAAGATTTTTTTTGCCGCCGAAATAGTAAGAGATCAAAGCGCTGTTGACCCCGGATTTTTTTGCGATTTCTTTGATGGAAACGCCATTAAAGTGATTAGCTGCAAATAAATCGGTTGCTGCTAAAAGAATTTTTTCTGCTGAAGAGGCAGATGCTTCAACTGGATTCATATAGAACACTCCTTTGAATATTAATTAAACAATTAATTATTAATAATTATATCACCAACTGGATCGTAACGTAAATATGTAAAAATAAGAAAAGACAGTGTAGAATACTTGCTAATCTGCTATAATAAATTAATAAATATCAAGGAAAGAGAGTTTGGCTATGACAGTGGAAACGATACTATTATTGCTGCTGCTTTTAATGCAGGCGGTGATTTTCATAATGCTGTGGCGGCTTCTGCAGACACGGCGGCAGCAGGGACAAGAACTGGGAGCTGAGGTGAACAGTCAGCTGGAAAGCCTGGAACGACGTTTTTATGAGAATGTACGTGATCTGCGCAGCGAACAAAACACTCTGGCCCGTGCGGCCAGAATGGAAAGTCAGGCAGCTTCTGACCGTTTGGGAGAGCAGCTGGATAAAAAACTGGAAAAGCTGACGGAAAGCACTGCGGCTAATTTGGAACAGATCCGCCTGACTGTTGATGAAAAACTGCAGTCGACTTTGGAACGGCGGTTGGGAGAATCCTTTCAGCAGGTCAGCCTGCGGTTGGAGCAGGTTCATCGAGGGTTAGGTGAAATGCAGACCCTGGCCGGCGGTGTCGGCGATTTGAAACGCATCCTTTCTAATGTAAAGAACCGTGGTATCTGGGGCGAAATGCAGCTGGGAGTTTTGCTGCGTGATTTGCTGGCACCGGAGCAATTTGCCGAAAATGTTGCTGTGAAGCAGGGCAGTGCGGAAAGGGTAGAATTTGCGCTGAAGCTGCCGGGCAGCAAGGATGAAACGGTGTGGCTGCCGATTGATGCTAAATTTCCGCAGGAGGATTTTCAGCGCCTGCTGGAGGCACGCGAGCAGGCTGATACAGCTGCTGCCGATATTGCGCTCAAGCAGCTTGAACGGCGGCTGAAAAGTGAAGCCAGGGATATCCAGAATAAATATTTGTGTCCGCCGCAGACTACTGATTTTGCGATCATGTATTTGCCGATCGAGGGGCTGTTTGCCGAAGCGGTAAATTTGCCGGGATTGCTGGATGAGCTGCAGAGAACGTACCGCGTTTGCGTGGCAGGGCCGACTACCTTGGCAGCGCTGCTCAACAGTCTGCAAATGGGTTTTAAAACTTTGGCTATCGAAAAACGTACTGGTGAAGTCTGGCGAACGATCGCTGCCGTTAAGCAGGATTTTGTGACTTTCAGCTTATTGCTCGATAAAACAAAAAAGAAACTGCAGGAAGCCAGCGGGCATATCGACGCTGCAGCCAGACGCAGCCGTGTAATCAATAAACGTCTTGACGGCAGGAAAGACGAAGAAGATACTTTGGAGTGGCAGGAGGAGGTTTTGCATGAACGAGAATAATAACGAACAGGAACAGCCGCTTTATAAGGAGCAGCCCTGGTGGGTGCAGATTTTTGTGGCATTGTACGCTATGTTCTGGCTGACGATGATCTTTGCTGCAGGGCTGAACAGCCTGTACATTGGCAAAATAGATATTGACAGTGTCAGCATGGCTGTTGCTTTGACAGTTGGTATTTATCCTTTGATAAAAATGTTGGAAAAACTGTAAGATGTATTACACAAAAACATTTTTGTGCTGCTTGACAAGCCAAAAGTGTCGGACTATAATTGATACAAGCTTGAAAATTACATAGTTCATTTATCCGACGATGGAGAAAAGTAAGTTGGCAGGCGGCAAAGAGAAGCGGCGGTCAGTGTAAGCCGTAACGTCTAAAAACTGAATTCCGCTCCGGAGGAGACAGGGGTAGCAACCTGTCCGGGTCCGACCGATATATCGGCAATGAGGCCGCGCTGTGCGGCGAAAAAAGGTGGCACCACGTGAGTAGAACTCTCGTCCTTGATTGTAATTGATCAAGCCGGGAGTTTTTTATTTTACAGGTGAATGGAGCGATGGACAATGAAAATTATTGTAACTGAAAAAATTTCCGACAAGGGTGTGGCTTTGCTGCAGGCAGTGCCGGATTTTGATGTAGACGTGCGTTTTGATATCGAAAGGGAAGAACTGCTGAAGATCATTCCTGAATATGATGCGATCGTAGTTCGCAGCGTTACTAAGATCAATGAAGAATTTTATAAGCACGCCACTAATTTAAAGGTGGTTGGCCGCGCCGGCAACGGTGTTGATAATATTGAGATGGAAGGGGCGACTAAACGCGGTATTATCGTTGTCAATACCCCGGAATCTAATATCGTATCGGCTGCCGAGCATACTATCGGTCTGCTGCTGAGTTCTGCCCGTAATGTCGTCAAAGCTCATAAAATGATCGAATCCAGGGTCTGGGACCGTACCGGTTTAAAAGGCAGCGAGCTGCTTGGTAAAACTCTGGGCATCATCGGCCTTGGCCGTATCGGTGGTTTGGTGGCTACCAGACTGCAGGCTTTCGGGATGAAGATCGTAGCTTATGATCCGTATATTGCCGATGCACGTTTCCGTAAATACAGCGCCGAAAAATGTGAAACACTGGATGAATTGTTGGAACAAGCTGATTTTATCAGTATCCATACGCCTAAAACGGAAGAAACTTTTGATATGATTACAGCCAAAGAATTTGCAAAATGCAAACGTGGCGTGCGTGTAGTAAACTGCGCCCGCGGTGGCCTGATCAATGAAAATGACCTGGCGGCAGCTATCAAGGAAGGCATCGTTGCCAGCGCCGGTATCGACGTACTGGTAGACGAACCGAAACCGATCTCGCCGCTGATCGATCTGCCGGAATGTGTCTTAACGCCTCATCTTGGTGCTGATACAACAGAAGCGCAGGATAATGTGGGTATTGCCATTGCAGAAGAGGTCATTGCAGCTTTGCATGGAGAAATGGTGCCGAATGCAGTCAATCTGCCGACTTTGCAGCCGACAGAGCTGAAAGAAATGCAGGGCTACCTGACCTTGGGCGAATATCTGGGCAAGCTTTATTATCAGCTGGAAAAAGCAGCTGTCGAAAAGGTAGAGATCATCTATACCGGCGAGGTTGCAGAAATGGAAACAGGTATGCTGACGCGTGCTGTTTTAAAAGGCGTTTTTGAACCCATCCTCAAGGAACGCGTTAATTATGTCAATGCCGCGCTGACTGCAGAAAGCCGCGGAGTCGACGTTATAGAGAGCAAACATGCAGGCAAACATAATCTTTTAGAGGTCAAGATCCATTCTAAAGGTAATATCTTTACCGTAGCCGGTACTGTCTTTGGTGAAAAAGAGATCCGCGTCATCGAAATCGACGGTTACCAGTTCGACCTTACTCCGGCTCCGTTCATGCTGGTGGCACGCAACCAGGATAAACCCGGTATGATCGGGCAGATCGGCACGCTTTTAGGTGCGAGCAAGGTCAATATCGCGACCATGCAGGTCAGCCGTAATCTTAAAGACGGTAACGCCATGATGTTTATGACCGTGGACAGCGAAGTAGGTAAAGAAACACTGAAACTTCTGCAGGGGCTCGACGGTATCCTGCAGGTCAACCTTGTAAAACTGTGATTACGAGCTTCAACAGAGAAATTGGTATCGTCGTTTTGATGGGTTATGTCGCTTTTAAGGACTTGAACGAGGATATCAACCTTCTTGCATATATCGTGATGGGACTTGCTGTTTGCCATATGTTCATCAAATATAAACGGCGTAACGATTAAAAAAATACCCGTTACTCATTGAGTAACGGGTATTTTAGTATCTATATCCGATAAATTATTCGGCAAAAATCACTTTGCCGTCCTTAAAGGCCTGGACACGGGCCAGTGATTCTACACGGAAGCCGGCGTCGATAAGGCGCTGACGCCCCGGCTGGAATGATTTTTCGATAACTATGCCGATACCTACTACTTCGCTGCCGGCCTGCTGGACGATGTTAGCCAGACCAAGGGCCGCTTCGCCGTTAGCCAGAAAATCATCGATGATGAGGATTTTTTCGCCGGCCGGTAAAAATTTTTTGAGCACGGTCACATCACTGGTGACTTTTTTGGTGAAGGAGTATACTTTGGTGCTGTAAGCCTCGCTGCTCATAAGCGCCGATTTCTGTTTGCGTGCGAATACTACCGGTACATGCATACACAGACCGGCAGGCAGGGCGCAGGCGATCCCTGAGGACTCGATCGTAAAGATTTTAGTAATGCCGCAGCCTGAAAAACGGCGGTGGAATTCTTTGCCGATCTCCATCATCAATTCAGGGTCGATCTGGTGATTTAAAAAAGAATCGACTTTTAAAATAGCGTCGTTTAAGACCAAGCCTTCGGACATGATTTTTTCTTTGAGCAGTTTCATGGACAAGCACCTCGAACTTTTTACTTTCTTATAATATTATAGAATATGATATTATTGACATTTAGTCCAGTGTTTTTGTAAAAGAAAAACAAAATTCAGAAAAATCACAAAAGAATGATACAAAAAAATCTTGACAAGCATAGAAAATGCTGGCATAATGTAAAACATAGCACGAACAAATTAGCTTTTGTTTGTACAACTTGATAATAAAGGCATTGAATGGGAACAAAGTTGCTGATGTTACCGATTTTAGAGAGACGGCGGTTGGTGAAAGCCGTAGCGGTACAGCGATAAGACTCACCCGGGAGCCGCGTTTCTGAACCAGCAGTAGGAAACGACGCCGGCGCAGCGTTAGGCGTTTAGAGCGAAGGCTCTGAGACAATGAGGTCAAATTAGGGTGGTACCGCGGTGAAAGTCGCCCCTATCTGCTAAGCAGGTGGGGGCGTTTTTTTATACCAATTTTCCATGGGAGGTGGCAAAATGGAGCAGATCCTATCTATCGTAGTGCGTAACCAGCCCGGTGTTCTGATGCGGGTCGCGGGCATGTTCTCGCGGCGCGGCTTTAATATCGACAGTCTGGCAGTCGGCATTACGCAGAATCCTGAATTTTCGCGGATGACTGTTACCATGCAGGCTGACGATGCAACTATCAAGCAGGTCTGCAAACAGTTGGCCAAGCTGGTCGAGGTAGAGGCTGTGAAAGTCCTGCCGCCTAAGGCAAGTGCCAAACGCAGTATGGTCATGGTCAAGGTGCACGCCGGTGATAAACGGCTCGAGCTGCTGCGGCTGGCAGATGTTTTCAGGGCCCACGCTGTCGATGTAACCGGGGAGTCGCTTATCTTTCTGGCTACAGGCATCGATGATAAGCTGAATGCTTTTGTCGACGTGATGCGTCCCTACGGTATCCTGGAAATGGTACAGACCGGCCTTGTGGCGCTGGAACGGGGCGATGCGGCTATGGATGTCAGCAAATCGCGTTATTCCTGGCCTGAAAGCAGTTGTAAACCTTCAGCTATTTAGTAATATGTCAGTTCTCAAAATTAAATAAATCTGGTAAACAAAAAGGAGATGTAGACACAATGGTAAAAATGTATTATGACAAAGACGCAAACTGGGAAATGCTTAATGGTAAAACTATTGCCATTATCGGCTATGGTTCTCAAGGCCATGCACATGCCCTTAACTTAAAAGAAAGCGGCGCTAAAGTTATCGTAGGTCTTTATGAAGGTTCCAAATCCTGGGCCAAGGCAGAAGCGGCAGGTCTGACTGTTATGACTGCGGCTGATGCAGCTAAAGAAGCCGACGTAGTCATGATGCTGATTCCTGACGAAAAACAGGCTGCCACTTATAAAAAAGATATCGCGCCTAATCTGAAAGCCGGTGCTGCTCTTGCTTTTGCGCATGGTTTCAATATCCATTTTGGGCAAATCGTACCTCCTGCTGACATCGACGTGTTCATGGTCGCTCCTAAAGGACCAGGTCATCTCGTACGCCGCGTCTTTACTGAAGGCGCAGGCGTGCCCTGTCTCGTAGCTGTGCATCAGGATGCCAGCGGCAAAGCTTACGACATTGCGCTTGCCTATGCCAAAGGCATTGGCGGTACACGTGCCGGCGTGCTTGATACTACCTTCCGCGAAGAAACTGAAACAGATCTTTTCGGCGAACAGGCTGTGCTTTGCGGCGGTGTTACCGCTCTGATCACTGCAGGCTATGAAACTCTGGTAGAAGCAGGCTATAAACCTGAAAGCGCATATTTTGAATGTATGCATGAAATGAAACTTATCGTTGACCTGATGTATGAAGGCGGTATGGCCAAAATGCGCCACTCCATCTCTGATACTGCCGAATACGGCGACTATGTGACCGGCAAACGTATCATCACCGACGAAACTAAAGCTGCTATGAAACAGGTTCTGGCTGAGATCCAGGACGGTACCTTTGCTAAGAACTGGATCCTTGAAAACCAGGCCAACCGTCCGGCGTTCAATGCTATGCGCCGCAAAGGCGCCGAGCATCCGATCGAAGAAGTCGGCAAAAATCTGCGCGGCATGATGAGCTGGATGAAAAAATAATCAGTACACACCTTAGGCAGAGCGGGGCTGAGGCCCCGCGATCTGCTTCGTATAAACTTAGGAGGGTTATAGTTATGGGTATGACAATGACGGAAAAAATCCTGGCCCAACATGCAGGCCGCAATGCGGTCCAGGCAGGCGATCTGCTGGTTGCCCAGGTGGATTTGGTTTTAGCTAACGACATCACCGGACCGCCGGCGATAGCTGAATTTGAAAAAATCGGACGTCCTGTTTTTGATAAGGATAAGATCGCGTTAGTTCCGGACCATTTTTCTCCGTGTAAGGATATTAAGTCGGCAACTATGTGTAAACGCATGCGCGATTTTGCACGTCAGCATGAAATCACCAATTATTTTGAAGTTGGCCGCATGGGTATCGAGCATGCGCTTTTACCTGACAGCGGTCTTGTTGCTCCCGGTGAGATCATTATTGGCGCCGATTCTCATACTTGTACTTATGGCGCTCTGAACGCGCTCAGCACCGGAATGGGTCAAACCGATATCGGTGCGGCTATGGCCAGTGGCACTACCTGGTTCAAGGTTCCTGCCACGATCAAAGTCGAGCTGACCGGTAAACTGCCTAAATATGTCAAGGGCAAAGATATCATTCTTACGCTTATCGGTATGATCGGTGTCGATGGTGCCCGTTATCAATCGTTGGAATTCTGCGGCGACGGCGTTGCCGAACTGGCAATGTCCGACCGTTTTACTATCTGCAATATGGCGATCGAAGCCGGCGGCAAAAATGGTATTTTCCCGGTCGACGAAAAAACTATTGCCTATCTCAATGGTCGTGTCAGCCGTAAGTGGACAGCGGTTACTGCCGATGCTGACGCAGTATATGACCGTGTTATCACTATCAAATTAGATGATCTGGTGCCGGTCGTTTCGTATCCGCATCTGCCGGAAAATACACATCCGGCGTTTGAGTCCGGCCATATCAAGATCGATCAGGTCGTTGTCGGTTCCTGCACTAACGGTCGTCTGGAAGACCTGCAGCAGGCTGCTGAGGTGATGCAGGGGCGTAAGGTACATCCGCATGTCCGCGCTATTATTATTCCTGCTACTCAGGAAATTTATAAAGAAGCTATGCGTTTGGGCTATATTGATACCTTTATCGATGCCGGTGCGGCAGTTTCTACCCCTACCTGCGGACCGTGTCTGGGTGGTTATATGGGTATTCTGGCTGCTGGCGAACGTGCTGTTTCGACTACCAACCGTAATTTCCGCGGACGTATGGGTCATGTCGACAGCGAGGTCTATCTGGCCAGCCCCTATGTGGCGGCTGCCAGTGCGATCACAGGCTATATCGCAAGCCCAGAGGAGGTAATGAAATGAGTAAAGTATGGCGTTACGGCGACCACGTCGATACCGACGTTATCATACCCGCCCGTTATTTGAATATTGCTGATTTTGACGAATTGGCCGAGCACGCTATGGAAGATATCGATACTACTTTTGCTCCTAACGTGCAGCCGGGCGACTATGTTGTTGCCGGCAAAAACTTCGGCTGTGGTTCTTCGCGCGAGCATGCTCCTGTCGTTATCAAAGTCAAAGGCGTAAAATGCATTATTGCCGACAGTTTTGCCCGTATTTTTTACCGCAATGCAATCAACATCGGGCTGCCGGTGCTGGAAATTGGCAAGGATGTTGAAAAAATTGCAGCCGGTGATGAATTGGATGTAAATATGGCTGCTGGCGAGATCAAAATCGTTAACAAAGGCATTACTATCCAAACCAAACCATTGCCGGAATTTATTCAAAAGATCGCTGACTGCGGCGGCCTTATCAACTATGTCAAAGGAGAACACCAAGAATGAAGATCACTTTACTGCCGGGCGACGGCATTGGCGTCGAGATTGTTGACGCCGCTGTGGAAGTACTTGATGCCGCTGCCAAAAAATTCGGTATGACTATAGAATATGATAAACAGCTGATCGGCGGCGCCGCTATCGACGCTACAGGAGTACCGCTGCCGGAAGCTACTATTGCATCTGCAAAAACTGCTGATGCCGTGCTTCTAGGTGCTGTGGGCGGACCTAAATGGGATAATGTTGCTCCCGAGATCCGTCCTGAAAAGGGGCTGCTTGGAATTCGTAAAGCGTTGGGTCTGTACTGTAACCTGCGTCCGATCAAGGTTTCCCGTTTTGTCGCACATTTATCGCCGCTTAAAAATGAACGCGTCAGCGGCACTGATCTTTTGATCGTACGCGAACTGACTGGCGGCATTTATTTCGGCGCTAAAAATGAAGCTGCTCCTGATGCTGATGGCGTAGAGACGGCTTCTGACGTTGAAATCTATACCCGCCCGGAAGTAGAACGCATTGCCAGATTTGCTTTTGAAGCTGCTAAAAAGCGCCGCGGTAAAGTAACTTCCGTCGATAAAGCTAACGTATTGGCTTCATCCAGGATGTGGCGCCGTATAGTTGGCGAAATGCAGGCGCAGGATTACAGCGGGATCGAACTGAATAATTTCTATGTAGATAACTGTGCTATGCAGCTGGTGCTCAATCCGGGCCAGTTCGATGTAGTGCTTACCAATAACATTTTCGGCGATATCCTTTCGGATGAAGCGTCAGTGATTGCCGGGAGTATCGGAATGCTCCCTTCTGCAAGCCTTGGTGACAGCACCGGTATGTATGAGCCTATTCACGGCAGTGCTCCTGATATTGCAGGGCAGGGCATCGCTAACCCCTTGGGAACTATTTATTCCGTAGCTATGATGCTGCGTTATTCCTTGGATCAGGATGCTGCTGCCGATGCTATCGAAGCGGCAATTGACAGAGTTTTGGAAAAAGGTTATCGCACTCCTGATCTCTGCGGTGAAGGTCTGACTAAAGTTTCGACCTCGCAGATGGGGCAGCTGATCGCCGCAGAACTGGCCTGATGTATTTTTGAGTATTGGAAGGAAGTGAGTTTATGCAGATGACCGGCGCAGAAGTAATGGTCAAATGTTTGGCAGAGCAAGGAGTTACTACGGTTTTTGGTTACCCCGGCGGGGCGATCCTGCCTTTTTATGACGCTTTGCGTGAAGCGGCTGACATTCGGCATATCCTGACGGCACATGAACAGGGTGCTGCCCATGCTGCTGACGGTTATGCCCGTGCAGGCGGTCAGGTCGGCGTCTGTATAGCGACTTCCGGCCCCGGAGCGACCAATCTGGTTACGGGGCTCGCCAATGCTTTTTTAGATTCGATACCTGTCGTAGCGATTACCGGCCAGGTGCCGGTGGCAATGATCGGACGCGATGCATTTCAGGAAGTAGATATCACCGGTATCACCATGCCGATCACCAAACATAATTTCCTGGTCAAGCGTCCTGAACATTTAGCGCAGACGATCCGGCTGGCCTTCCAGCTGGCGAAAACAGGCCGTCCCGGCCCGGTGCTGGTAGATGTGCCGCGTGATGTGCAGACCGCTTTGCTTGATTATGAGCCGGGCGAGCTGGAACCGCTGGCGAAAGAGCTGCCGGAAGAAAAACAGATAGCTGCCGCAGTGGCTGCAATCAATGCTTCGCAGCGCCCGGTCATGCTTGTAGGCGGCGGTGTTATCAATGCCGATGCGGAATATGATGCCATGCATTTATGCGAAAAGCTGCGTATCCCGGTTGTCAGCACCCTGATGGGATTAGGCGCTATCAGTGCCTACCGCAGTCTGTTTTTAGGGATGACGGGACTGCACGGACACGAACGCGCCAACAACGCCGTTAAGGAAGCCGATCTGATTCTGGCTGTTGGCAGCCGGTTTAACGATCGTGTTACCGGTGAACGCAGCAGTTATAGCGCGAATAAAACTGTTATCCATTTAGATATCGACCCGGCGGAGCTGGATAAAAATATTTATTCCAGTATCGGTATTTCCGGTCATATGAACACAACTTTGCAAATGCTGGAGGCAGGCAGCGTCAAGCATGATCTTGATGCCTGGTGGCAGCTGATCGAAAGCTGGCCCAGTATGGACGAGGACTTCGGCGGCGAAGCTGCTCCGCAGTTTTTCAAGGCCCTGAACCCGGTTATCAAAGATAAGGATTATATTATCACTACGGACGTCGGGCAGCATCAGATGTGGGCTGCTCAGCATATCAAGATCCAGTTTGCCCGCCAGTGGATTTCTTCAGGCGGATTGGGAACGATGGGCTTTGGCTTGCCGGCGGCTATGGGCGCACAGCTGGCCCGCCCCAAAAGCAGGGTGATCAGTATCAGTGGTGACGGCGGATTCAAAATGACCGGCTCGGAGCTGTTTACGATCGCCAGCTATAAATTGCCGGTGACGACGATAGTCTTTAATAACAGCGGCTTAGGCATGATTCGTCAGTTGCAGACGGTGCAGTTCAATAAACGGTTTACTTCCTGCGAAATGCCCGGCTATGTCGATTTTGTCAAATACGGCGAAGCCTTTGGCGTAGCCGGAGAGCATGTCGATACGCCTGAAGCACTGGCAGCAGCAGTTGAAAAAGCTATGCAGCTGGACGCGCCTTATATCATCGAAGTTGCGCTTGACCCTAAAAATATGGTACAGCCGATGGTCACTCCCGGTTTGGGAATCGGTGACTTTGTAAAATTTAAAGAACAATAAAAAACCAGCGTGTACTTTATAGTACACGCTGGTTTCTTTTTATTGTCGGTCATTTACGGTTGATAGTATTACCGGCACAGTTTTCAGCGTCTGCGCTTGTCGTTGTCATGCAGAAATTTGCGGGCTTTTTTCATACCGCCAATATTTTTGAACATGGTACTGAATTTTTCCAGTTCGATCTGTTTGGAATCAAGGCCTTCATAGCGTACTTCTTTCTGCAGCTTTTGATAGCTGGCCAGTCTGTCCGCGGCAAGTATTCCGTCTGTGATAGCTTGCTGAACGGCACAGCCTGTTTCGTGGGTATGGGTACAATCACGAAAACGGCATTGCTGGGACAGTTCGTCGATATCAGCAAAGCTTTTGGATAAATCAGCCGTTTCTAAACCCAGTTCCCGCATTCCCGGAGTATCGATGACTAAAGCCCCGTTTGTAAGGGTGATGAGTTCGCGTCTGGTTGTTGTATGTCGACCCTTATCATCGTTTCGCAAACCATTGGTAGCAAATTCGGTGCCGGCCAAACGGTTGATAAGAGTTGATTTACCTACGCCTGAGGAACCGATGAAGGCAGCCGTACTGCCGCACTTCAAGTGGGGAAGTATTTGCTCGTGACTGGCATCGGCCAGTGAAGAAGTGACAAGTATTTCAGCGCCGATGGCAACGGACTCAGCCGCTGCTGTTTTAGCAGCTACGTCATCACATAAATCAGCTTTGGTTAAAGTAACTATCGGAAGTGCGCCGCTGCTCCAGGCAATGGCTAAATACCGTTCCAGACGCCGCAGATTAAAATCGCTGTTCAATGACATACAGATGAATACCGTATCGATATTGCTGGCGACTACCTGCTCAGAGTTACCTGTACCGGCAGCTTTGCGGATAAACGCGCTTTTGCGGCGCAGTACATGATGGATGATCGCCCTTCCTTCAACAGTATCTGTGCGGTCAAGCAGAACAAAATCACCGACGGCAGGGAAATCTGAAAGTGCGGCGGCATTAAAGCGCAGCTTGCCTGAAACCTCTGCCAATACTTCTCCGGTTTCGGTTATGACACGGTAAAGATCCTTATACTGGGCTGAAACGCGTCCGACAGGGAAACAGCCAAAACTGGCTGCTTCTTCAGCGAATTTCGCGGAAAATCCTAATGTTTGTAAATTTATTTTAGACAATTTTTTTATCCTCCTAAAGGTTATATTAAAGCCTTTTGGGAGGTTCGGCAAAATATTAGATTATGCAAACCTCCCGGTCTGCTGCAATATCCGATGTACCATATGTAAACATAAAAAATTCCTCTTTTCTTAATAGATTTATCTGCAGGACATACCTGTATTTTACAGGCTGAACTTTCAGTATGGTTTCATCGTATTCTATAAGTGAATATTTGTCAATAGCGGTATTATATAATTAAATATATTAGAAATATTTAATGTTAAACAGTACTTAAACTGGAGTTTGGATAAGAACTGGTTTTCAAAAAACAAGTTATTGAGTTCGCCATGAGGTTTGTTATACTGAAAGAAAGAGGCGAGAATAATGTTATTAACAGAAAATATATCAGCATTGCATGGATGTGCTGATTGCCCGGAAATTGGCATAATAAAAGCAGTACACATTTTAAAACGTGTACTGCTTTTTAGCTGTTGTTTATTTGCGGTGTTTCCAGCGGCAGATGAGCTGCGTTATCGTGCCCATAGGGCAATAAACGCACCAGGAACGCGGCTTGAACAGCAGCAGCGTGATGATACCGAGAATGCTGGAGGTCAGCATGATGCTGTAAAATCCAAAAGCAAATTGCGCGACCCATGGCTGTGCACCGCCGCTGTAAGCCCAGTGCCATGGTACGTCAAAAGTCCACAGCAGGCTGACTGTCTTATGAAAATAGATAGCATGGTTAAAGACCAGGTAGGTAGAAACCAGCATATTGACAAACATCGTTGTAAAAAACAGCAAGAAGCCATAACGGAAGGTATGTGAGCGCAGCCAGGAGGGGATATCGCGTTTTGGTGAAAGCTTCCAGCTGTTGCCGATCAGCTCGAACAGCTGCCCGCGGCCGCAGTATTTATTGCAATATGATTTAGTGCCGAATGTAGAAGCCATGATAAGCGGAATGAAAAAGCACAGCAGCCCCAGCCAGGCGAAAAGAATATTAAAAAAGCCCAGAGCCAGATACAGCGCCGTCAGGACCCAAAGGTAATCATACCAGTGATTGCGTTTAGACATCAGCAGTCACCACCTTGATCACAGATGCCGGACATTCACGGGCGCACAGACCGCAGCCGATGCAGCGAGCCAGTTCTACAACTGCGCTGATACCATCGGGCACGCTGATCGCCTGAAGCGGACAGGCCTTAGTGCAGGTGCCGCAGGATACACAATATTCCTTATCAACTTGCGCATAACGCTTGCTACTCATTTTATCGCCTCACCGACAAGATTCATTCTAACTTTATTGTAACCTATTTATGATCTTTTAGCCATATTTTATTAACTTCAGGTTAAGGCGCAGCGTTGTAAAATTTTCTGCAGGAACACATATTTTTGCGGTACAATAAAAGAAAGAGAATAATTGCGGATGGAGTGATGGGAATGAAAAAGCAAACCGCATTGATGAACCATTGGCAATTATGTCAATATCTGCGTAAACTGCATCTGCCGCAGGTTGTACCGCCGCCTGACCTGGCGACGCTGAAGCTGCTGCAGGACGCGCATTTGAAATATGTGCCCTATGAGAATCTGGATATTTTGAGCGGCAGGCTGACTTCGCTCGAGCATGATGATATGTTTGCCAAAATCATTATGAAAAACCGCGGCGGCATTTGCTTTGAGCTGAACGGCCTGTATAATTGGCTGCTGGAATCCCTGGGCTATAAAGTCACAAGTTATGCTGCCCGTTTTATCGACCGGCTGGAGGAATACCAGATCCGCCGGCATCGGGTAATGTGCATCGAACTGGAAGATAAACGTTATCTGACTGATGTTGGCGTCAACAGTGAAAGTCCGCGCTGTCCGCTCGAAATGGCAGAGGGCAAAGTGCAGAGTGACGGTATCAGCGAATATAAATTCAGCCGCGATCCGTTCTTTGGCTGGCTGCTGTGGCAGAAGGAACGGCGTAAACCATGGAAAAGGCTGTTTGGCTTTACAGAAGAACAGCAGCTGGATATGGATTTTATTCCCGCCTGCATTTATACAGACCTTCATCCGGATTCGCCGCTCAATAAAGGTAAAGCGATCTCTGTTTTTCGCGAAGACTGCAATATTACGATACGGGGAAATCTTTTAAAGTTTTATCTGGGTGGACGTGTCAAATACCGTTATACCATCAATACTGAATACGACTTAAAGGGAGTGCTGTGGGAGTATTTTGGTATTGCCGTCGATTATCCGCTGCCTAATGGCGGTATTGACCAGAATGATTAAATTTTGGCTTGGAAAAAGTTGCTATGATTTGAAACTTTATGATAGAATAAATTAACTAAAAAAAGTGAGATTATGACTGCTGAAAACAGGCGATTTTTATTGCCGCCCATTATCAACAGAATATTGACGCTGCTTACAGAGCAGGGCTTTGCAGCCTATGTTGTAGGCGGTGCCGTACGCGATCTGCTGCTGGGAAAGACGCCCGGCGATTTTGACGTTGCAACATCGGCCCGCCCCGAGTCTGTTATCAGCATTTTAGAACCGGCCGGGTTTACTGTTGTTGGCGAACTGGGACAGAACTTCGGTGTCGTTGTTGTGCATCGGGACTCCCAAATGGTAGAAATTGCTACCTTCCGCGGCGAAGCCTACGGCGGTGATGCGCATAAACCGGAGCAGGTCTGGTATTGTGACGACCTGGAGGCTGATTTGTCGCGGCGCGATTTTACCGTCAATGCCATGGCTTTGGATCAGTCCGGTAATGTATACGATTATCACGGCGGCAGGCAGGACCTGCAGCAGAAAATACTGCGTACTGTCGGTGATGCGCCAGCCCGTTATCAGGAAGATGCTTTGCGTATGTACAGAGCCTGCCGCTTTGTAGGTCAGCTGGGCTTTGATTATGTACAGCGGCAGGGCGCCGGCCCGGCATTTGGACAGCCGCAGACGCCGTATTACCTGCCGCAGAGCTACAGCTTTCCTGTTAGCCGCAGTGCCGGGCTATCATTGGAACGTGTGCGGACAGAGCTGGATAAGCTGCTGCTCGGCAAATGGGCCGGAAAGGGACTGATGCTGATGATGGCGACAGGGCTGGCGGCCGGACGCTGCCGTGTGCGTGAACAGGGAACTTATCAGGAAATAGATGTTTTGCCGGAGCTGGAGCATTTGGCGGGATTGCCGCAGAACCAGCGTTTTCACTGCTATGATGTATGGGAGCATACTCTGGCTGCTGTTGATAACAGTCCGCGTCAGCTGGCAATACGCTGGGCCCTGCTTTTGCACGATGTAGCTAAAGGTCTTCCTGGTATCCGCAGGCTTAATAAAGAAGGTCAGCCCAGTGATCATGGTCACGAAGCTGAAAGCGCCGTTATGGCAGAAGTTATTTTAAGTCGGCTGCGTTATCCGGCTCCTTTTGTGCAAAGAGTAGTATGGCTGGTGTCAAGGCATATGCGCTTCGCACCGATGCTGGTGACAGGTGAGCGCACATTGTTGCGTTGGCTGCGCAGCGAGGCGGCCGGCGGTAATTTTAAAGATAGTCATGAAATGACTGCTGCTTTTGAACAGCTGGTAGCAGTATTTTTAGCAGATATGGGTGCGACTCACGCCGGTAAGAATACCGAACTGATGGCGGAAGGACGCGCTTTGGGAACGGCGGTGCTGGAACTGTCCCGCAGTAAAATGCCTGTTCATACTAAGGATCTGGCGATCAGCGGCCATGATGTGCTTGTGCTGTTAGAAGATAAAAGCAAGATCAGGGACGCTATGCGATATTTATTACAGAGAGTGCAAAGCACCAATCTGCCTAACGAAAGGTCTGCTTTAGAGGAAGCAGTCAGAGGCTGGCAGAAACGTCACTAGAAAGAAGGGAAGCTAATGCCACAAAAGAAATTGTTTGCCGTACTGCTTGTTGCAGCATCAGCGTTGCTGATGCTGGGTATGAGTAATGAAAATCAGATACCATATCCGTCAAATTATGATACCAAAAGTGCCGGGGCGTCGTCCTACAATGGACTGGCCAATGTGCCGAAATCGCCTTATTTTCAGCAGCTCGATTTTTATAATATGCAGCCTACTGATTCGCTTGTGCTGCTGCCTAAGTTCCGTACCTATCAGCAAACTACCGAATATACCTGCGGCCCTGCCGCTGCATTGATGGTGGTCGAACATTTTCAGGGACGCAGCGAGGAAGATGAACTGGCGATCGGCAAGATCATGGGAACAAAGTCCTATACCGGGACTAATACTAAAGGTATGGTCAAATATTTTAAGAAAAAAGGCTGGCAGGTAACTTCGTCAGCTGATAAAGATAAAACACCGCAGAATACACAGGAATTTAAAGCATTTGTAGTCGAGCATCTTAAACGCAATGTACCTATTATGGTCGAAAATGTAGACTGGGGCGGGCATTGGCGTGTTATTATCGGCTATGACACGATGGGCACGGATGACATAACCAGCAGTGACGTACTGATTATGGCTGATCCTTATGATACGGCCGATCATTTACAGGACGGCTACGTTGTTGTTCCGGCTGAAAAATTCTTCTATATGTGGTTCGATTCGCATCTGTTTGCAGCCGGTGACCGTAAGCAGCAGTGGCTGGCAGCAGAGCCGCCGGTCGGATATGAACCTCTGATAGATATGAAAACACAGGACGGTACCGCACAATAAAACAATGAAAAGTGAAAAATTGAACCGCAGACTTGCTTATGCAAGTCTGCGGTTTTATTTTTTATCAAAAATACAGTGCTGATGATATTTGCATAGTGATGCTCCTTTCAAAAGTGGTTGGCAGAGAGTGTTTTACCCCTGCACTATACCTATGGCATTGAGAAGGATGAAAGTTTACGTGGTCTGTAAAAAATTTTAAAAGTTTTCCGCAGGTGGTTTTTATAACTGCCATGAGTTTTTTAGCAGCAGCTGCCAGCATTTACATGATATTTGTGAAAAAATGTGTGAAATAATATTTTGGCACGTAAACTTTGGTCTTGTTCATTGCCATATGTATTATGAGACAGTATTACTATTCAATGACGTTAGCAGAGTCTTTTAAAAGCATTTAGGTTTTTACTTCTCTCGCAGGTTGTTTTTAAGTAAAACCAAGAAGTGTTAACAAAAGAGTAACTCAATACTAACGTTGTAAGCAGAAGATACTGCCTGTAAATTTTTTAGGACAGAAGGAAGTTGTGCAAGTTTTCATTTATGCAAAAAATCTTGCGCTCAGATAATGATTATGGTAATATATTAAAAAATATTGTAAATAGATATAAAATATTTACAAAAGGAATAATAACTTGTACTGCATAAATTTCAATCAGCAAATACAAAATTTGTTGGGAAAATATGGAAGGAAAGAGAAAAATGAGAAAACAGAAGTTGGAACGGGCGGTTGTATTAAGTTTGATGCTGGCAGCGCTGCAGCAGAACAGTGTTTTGGCCGGCGATGCTATTTCCAAAGAAGAATATACCGGTGATAAAGATAAATATTATTCGTATCAAGACGCGGTATCAATAGATAAATTTGTTGAGAGTCAGTTTAGTTATAAAGCGGCTTCGGCTGTTTCCGCAGGTTCCACTGGTGGAAATGGTTTTAGGATCGAACTGTCCTTTGATAAAAATCTTACTGTTGACCTTGACGATCCGACAGCAGCAACAGATAAGGATGTTTATGCCGTTCGTGCCGGTAATTATGCCACCATAAACATTGGCGGCGAGCTGTTATCGATCACGAATAACGCGATACACAGTGATCCAAATGACTATACTGTTAATTACGGTATTTACGGTTCCCAAACTTCTAAGATCAATATTACAGCGCAGAATACAGAAATAAATTTGGGCGGCAACAGCCAAGGCAAGGATGAGACCTACAATGCAACAGGTATCTATAATGCGGGCATTGAAAATTACGGCGGAGATTTTTTGGCTAAAAATCTCAAAATAACCGGTATGATGCAGGGCAATTTTATCGGTATAAATAATTCAGGAAAATTTGCAGCTGATAATATTGATATTCAGGCTGTCAGCGAAAGCGGTAGTATGTACGGTATCAAGAATACCGGAACGGGCGGGTTGGATTTTAAAGATGTCAATATTGAGCTTGAACTGAAAAGTGGCTATGCGCTGACAGGCATCAAAAGCAAGAGTGATTTGACTGCGGACAATATCAATATAAAATTACAGAATGGAAACACAGGACTGTATGTGACAGATACTGCGTCTGCTCCTGATCTACTTGTCAAGGGTGCTTTGAATATTGATATTGTTACGAATTCTGAGAGTTCCGTAAGTGCTTATGCCAAGGGCAAGCTTACTGTAGGCAAGGAATTGAACGTCTTCATTGACGGCAGCAAGTCTTTTAATGTCAACGGTATTATTTCTGATATGGATGACGGGATGACTGATGCTAAAGATAACGTCAAAATGGTTTTGATAGGGCCGAGGGTATATTATACAACGTATGTTGTCGGCTTTACAGGCAATACGCTTTTGGAGGGACGGAAGAATGACCTGCTGATCACTTTGGACCAAACGGAAGGATCAGCGGCGCAGGGACGGGCTGCTATTATGGGGGACAGGATAACCGGTTCTATGGGCAGCCTGCAAACAGGAAATGGTTCAGAAACAAATATTATGATCAACGCCAAACCTGCGGGTGGTGTAAATCGTTCGAAACTGATCCAGGGGATCTGGAATTATAATACCGCTAGAGACAGCAAACATGCGGCTGGTTCTGTTGTGAATATTGCTATTGACGCGACCGGAATGCAAACAGGTACGGCAAATAAGGATGCTGAATATGGAGTTTTAGGTGTTTTAAGTACGGCAAAAACTGTTTTCGAAGCCGGTTCGCAGACTAATGTCAGCCTGCTTGGCAATGCGGTGGATGCCGCGGGACAGAATGGCACTGTAGGGCTCAGCGGCAAAATAACGGCTGCCGGAGATGTCAGTGTCGTTATAGCCAGCGAAGGCGGTATTGGGATCAGAACTGTTGCAACGGTAGCCGGCGAAGCTGCTGAGTATAGCGGCGATGTCATTGTACAGACAAACAAAGGTCTGGCCGTTGGCGTGACTGATTGTTATAGGGATGCGACAGTACCGGTTACAGGAGGAACTACAGCCAGCGTTACTATTGATCCAGCGGCCGGGAAAACCATACAGCTGACGGGTGATGTGAAGCATTTAACTACGGATGCGGTTAATGGTTCGCTTATTGATATCAGCATGAAAGATGGGCAGTCATTTTTACGTGGAGCCAGCTTGGGGGTCAACAATGATAAAAACAGAACTACTGACCTGAGTTTTGATAATTCTTCGCAGTGGTTTATGACTGCCGACAGTGAAGCAACCACCTTGGAAAATAAAAATAATGCTGTGATCGATATGCGGGCCGGGGCAGATAAGTTGGAAGTACGGGATTATAAGGGCACCGGCGGCAGTTTTATTTTAGATACTGATCTGGCAAGTGAGGTCAATGGCGATAAAGTGCATATCAAAAATGCTGATGCAGGCACTACTTACGTCAGCGTTAAAGATGTCAGCCTTGCCAATAACATACAGGTAACGGGTATAAAAAACCTGCTGTTGATCACTGATGACAGTAAAAATGCTGTCTTCACAGGCAAAGAGTTGAATAACGGCGGTTTGTGGGATGTAACGCCAACAATAAAAAAAGGGACTGAGGCGTTTGATGCTGCGGGTAATGCTGTCGGTACTGAAGAGCAATGGTATCTGACTAAAATAGAAAAAACTGTCAATGACGATACGGAAGTACTGCTGGATGGTGCCGATAACAGCTATGCTTTGTGGCGCAATACCAATGACACACTGCGCAAACGGTTGGGCGACTTGCGTTACCGTACGAATGAGCAGGATGGTGACGGTTTGTGGGCCCGTTACGTAGGCGGAAAATTTGGCAGCGGCAGTTTTGACGGCAACTATAACCTGTTCCAGCTGGGCTACGATAAAGCCGATAACGAAAAAAGCACTTACGGTTTTGCCATAGACCGCGGAACAGGCAAGGCGGGCTACAGCAGCGGCAGCAGTAAGGATAAGCTGCTGTCAGGCAGCCTGTACGGTACCTGGTATGGGGAAAAGGGCAATTATACTGACGTTGTGGCACGGATAGGCCAGTTTAGTACGGATATCAAATCCTATGGAGAATATGCGGATAAGGCAGATTATAAAGCCCATGCGTACAGCCTGAGCGTGGAATATGGCAAAACGATCAAGGTGAACCGGGAACGGGGCACGTTTATCGAGCCGCAGGTGCAGTTTACAGCAGGACGTTTAGGAAGCGCGCGTTATACTACTGACCGTGGAACGGAAGTTTATGCCGGCGGAATGAACAGCTTCATCGGCCGGGTAGGCTTGGCAGCGGGGCAAAAGACCAAAGACGGCAGGAGTGATTTTTATATCAAGGGTTCGCTGCTGCACGAGTTCGGCGGTGAACGGGATATCACGATGCAGGCTGCTAACGGAGAAACTCTGGCGACTTCCAAAGATTATGGTGATACCTGGTTTGAGCTGGGGCTTGGGACTAATATCAAACTCAGTAAAACCAGCCAGTTCTACGGCGATATCGAACGCAGCTTCGGGGCCGAGATCCAAAAGAAATGGCAGATCAACGCCGGGGTGAGATTCGAATTTTAAAACTTTAAAGTTGTCGGATGTGGCGGATATCATGCGCTATATTTATAGATGCCGCCTGCATCAGCAGGCGGCATTTGTTTTGCAGGAGAAAAGAGGGAACAGGGGTGTCGAAATGAGCGGGCAGAGAATAAAAAAAATTGATACCAGTGAAAAAGATTTTGATGTTTATACGCAGGTCAAAGACGCTGTCTGCATGATAGATATTGAAAAAAATGAGCTTATCTATATGAATGAGGAAGCCAAAAATATTTCCCGGAAATTTTTGGCTGAAGGGAATTATGTTGGCAAAAAGTGTTATGAAGTTTTGCATGGACAAAAAGTAGTATGTTCTTTTTGCCAGAATAAGCTGCTTTCCCAGGAGGGTTTCTTATTAGAAGAGGTCTATCAGCCGTTTTTGAAAAGGTATTTGCAATTAAAAAGTATTTTGGTTTGTACGAATAATAAAAAAGTGCGTTTTCAGGTTTTATCTGTTATTAATTCAGAAACCATAAAACTGGAAGAAAAACGTATTTATGAAAAACTGGAAGAAATGCGTCGGACGGATATGCTGACAGGAGTTTTTAACCGCTCATACTATGAAGAAGTTGCTGAAAGTATTGCAAATGACCTGCCGGAGACTTTAGGTGTAACTGTTATTAACATCAACGAGATGAAAAGGATCAACGATCAGTATGGTTCTGTTTTTGGCGACGCTATCTTAAAAGAGGTCGGTAAAAGTCTGCTTGAAGTATTTGAGGGTCATTGCTTTCGTATTGACGGCGACGAGTTTGTCGTTTTGAGCATAAACCAGACTAAAGCTGAATTTGAACAAGCTCTGAAAACTTTTAAGGAAAAGATAAAAGCTATTAAAAATGTCAGCACCGCTGTAGGCAGCAGCTGGAAAAGTACTGGTCTGGACATGCAAAAACAGTTTATGACTGCAAATAAAAAAATGAAAGAAGTCAAAGATACATATCATACACATTTGCACAGCATAGACAGAAAATATTTTAAAGCAGCTAAAAAACTGCTGCAGGAAATTCACAAGCGGATGTTTACCGTTTATTTGCAGCCCAAAATAAATTTAAGTGATGAAAAATTAAATGGAGCGGAAGCTTTGGTACGAAAGCTGAACGGTAAAGGCAACCTTGTTCCGCCAATTGATTTTATACCTGAATTGGAACAGAATGGACTGATCTGCTTTGTCGATTTTTTCGTTCTGGAAACTGTTTGCGAATATATACATAACTGGCAGAAACATGGCAAAAAATTTATCAAGGTATCTGTTAATATGTCGCGTACGACTTTACGAAAAAAGAATGTCGTGCAGAAGGCGGTGGCTATTTGCAGCAAGTATCAGATCGAGCCGCAGATGATCGAGATCGAAATTACAGAAAGTATCGGCGGCCTGGAGAAAAAATTAATTACCAGGCTGATGGATGATTTTCATGCTGCTGGTTTCAGTATTGCTTTGGACGATTTTGGCAGCGGGTTTTCCAATATTGCCGCTTTGGCAGAAAATGATTTTGACGTGGTAAAATTTGATAAAAGTTTGATCGATACCATTTTTGAAAATGATAAGTCGCGTACGGTCATTCAGCAGGCGATCAATCTTTGCAACGCGGTAAATAAAAATATTGAAACTGTGGGTGAAGGGGTTGAAACAGAGCAGCAGCTGCAGATTTTAAAGGAGTATGGCTGTGATATTGGTCAGGGCTATCTGTTTTCACGGCCAATACCGGAAGAAAAGTTTTTGAAATATTTTTTGACAGGAGAAAATGGAGAAAAATGTGATTAACAGGTTGGCGATTGCAGTATAAAACAGCGTTATTCAATAAAAATCCCGATGTGGAGCGTGCTTCACATCGGGATTTTTATTAACAGTGCAGTGATTTGTAGAGCTGCAAAATCAATTACAATAATGAATATTAATTTCAAATAAATTTCCCTTGCGTTTTTAAATGACATATGTTATATTAAAGGTGCGTTAGCGAACGCTAACTAAAGCGACTGAATTTATGTTTATATAAGGAGGCAGTTATTATGTCATTGATCAACAAGGAAGTTAACGATTTTAAGGTTCAGGCCTATGTAGGCAAAGATTTTAAAGAGGTTACCAAAAAAGATATTTTAGGGAAATGGTCGGTGTTCTTTTTCTATCCGGCTGATTTTACTTTTGTGTGCCCGACTGAGTTAGAGGATCTGGCGAATAAATACGAAGAATTCAAAAAAATCGGCTGCGAGATTTATTCCGTATCCTGCGATACTCATTTTGTCCATAAGGCATGGCATGATGCATCGGATACGATCAAAAAAATACAGTATCCGATGTTGGCTGACCCGACCGGGGCTTTGGCAAGAGATTTCGATGTGATGATCGAAGCTGACGGCCTGGCCGAAAGAGGCAGCTTTATCGTTAATCCGGAAGGTAAGATCGTAGCTTATGAAGTTATTGCCGGCAATGTCGGACGTAATGCTGACGAGCTGCTGCGCCGTGTGCAGGCTTCGCAGTTTGTTGCCGAACATGGCGATCAGGTGTGCCCTGCCAAATGGCAGCCTGGCGCAAGCACTTTGAAACCCAGCCTTGATCTGGTAGGGATTATCTGATCATGGACCGGATGTATGATGTCATCATCATCGGCGGCGGGCCTGCGGGCCTTGCCGCTGCCGTTTATATGGCCCGGGCCAAGTATAAGACGCTGGTTATCGAAAAAGAGAAGATCGGCGGTCTGATCACGATTACTTCCGAGGTGGTAAATTATCCGGGCGTTTTAAAAACTACGGGTAAAGAGCTTACTGAGCAGATGCGTCTGCAGGCAGAAAGCTTCGGGGCGGAGTTTTTACTGGCAGAGGCTTTGGAAAGTAAGCTGGACTGCGATATCAAAGAGGTGCATACCGATAAGGGAACCTTTAAGTCGCTGGGTGTGATCATGGCTATGGGAGCCGTGCCACGGCAGGTGGGTTTTACAGGCGAGTCAGAATACCGCGGGCGCGGCGTAGCATATTGTGCTACCTGTGATGGCGAATTTTTTACTGGTCTGGATGTATTTGTTGTGGGCGGTGGTTTTGCTGCTGCCGAAGAAGCGATTTTTCTGACCCGTTATGCGCGGCATGTGACAGTGCTGGTGCGCGGTGATGATTTTACCTGTGCCGGGTCGATCGCCGATGAAGCGAAACGGCACGAGCAGATAACAGTACTGTATAATACTGCCATGCTGGAAGTCGGCGGAGGAGACGTACTGCGTTATGCTGTTTATGAAAACTGCAAGACCGGTGAACGTACACGTTATGAGACCAGTGACGCGACCTTCGGCGTATTTGTTTTTGCCGGGTATATTCCTGTAGGCGGCCCGCTGTTGAACGGTTTGGAAACTGACTGTGAAGGTTATCTGGTCACCGATATGGATCAAAAGACTAATCTGGACGGCGTTTATGGCGCCGGTGACTTATGCATCAAAAATCTGCGGCAGGTGGTCACAGCGGTGTCTGACGGCGCTAAAGCGGCTACTTCGCTTGAGAAATATGCTGCACAGCTGCACGATAAGTTGAAGCTGCCGCGTTTTGCAGTAACTAAAAAGCAAATCGCGGAGCCGGCAGTTAAGCAGACGGAAGCAGCTGCTGCCGATGACGGCGCGTTTATTTCGGAAGCTATTAAAGCGCAGCTGACGCCTGTTTTTGCAAAATTTACAGATGATTTATTACTGCGGGCCGCATTGGATAACAGCCGGGCGGCGGCAGAAATACGCGGCTTTTTAAACGAGCTGACGCCCTTAAGCGCTCATCTGCGCTGGGAAGAAGCCGGGGAGGCTGCAAACGGGCTGCCGTATATCGAGGTCTGCCGTGCGGACGGAACGTCTTTAGGATTCCGTTTTCACGGTGTGCCGGGAGGTCATGAGTTTAATTCATTTATCGTGACACTGTATAATGCGGCCGGGCCGGGTCAGGCTATCAGTGAGGAGCAGTTGGCTGCGGTCAAAGCGCTGAGCGGAAGGAAAAAGCTGCAGGTGGTCATTTCGTTGTCCTGTACGATGTGCCCCGAGCTGGTAATGGCAGCCGGCAGGCTGGCAGTTGAAAATGACGGGATCGAGATAGATGTATTTGATATCAATTTGTTCCCGGAGCTGCGCGAGCAATATAAAATTATGAGTGTGCCTTGTCTGATTTATAATGATAAGATCAGCTTTGGTAAAAAGAATATCGATGAACTGCTGCAGCTGATTGGCTGAGATGCAGGTTAATAAAAACAGGTTCACCGCTTTAGCGGTGAACCTGTTTTGTTATTATTGACCAGCTTTCAGCTCAGTCCAGTAACGGTCGTACATAGTGATACTGTCGCCGATATCGGTCAGCCATTCGCCTTTGGGGATGCTTTCTTTGCCAATTTTCAGCATGGGGTCATCAAGGTAGGCTTGGGAATGATATTTGAGTGCTTCGTCATTAGGATTGGCGCAGTTCATAAATTCCCAGTTTTTAGCGCTGACCTTGGGGTCGTACATATAGTTCATAAATTTCTCGGCCAGTTCTTTATTTTTACAGCCCTTGGGTATGGCGAAGTTATCTGACCAGATCAGTGAGCCCTGATCTGGGACAACAAAACCGACATTATTATTTTCTCTGTAGGTAAAGGCAGAGTCGCCTGACCACATAATGCCGATCCAGCCTTCTTCAGCAATAAACTTTTGTTTCAGGTTTTCGGTATCGTAGGCAATAACGCTGCTGTTGAGCTGCTTCAAGTCTTTGAAGGCTGCTTCTACCTGAGCCGGGTCAGTGCTGTTATTAGACCAGCCATGTTTTTTCAGGGCTACACTGAAAACTTCGCGGCAGTCATTCAAAAGCAGTACATGTCCTTTATATTCCGTGTTCCACAGATCGTCCCATTTGGCAGGAGTTTCTTTGACATATTTTTTGTTATAGATGATACCGGTGATGCCGGTGGTATAAGGCAGGGTATATTCGCCGGTCGGGTCAAAGGGCAGCTTGCGCAGGTCAGCACTGATGTATTTTGCATTGGGGATCTTGGCAAGATCCAGTTTTTCCAGCATATCCAGCTTGCGCATGGTAGTTACCATATAGTCGGAAGGCATGATGATATCAAACTGGGCTCCGCCTGCCTGCATTTTAGCCAGCAGTTCTTCATTGTTAGAAAAAACGTCATAGGTGATTTTGCAGTTGTTTTGCTTTTCAAAATCAGATATAACATCGGGATCAAAATAATCTGCCCACCCGTAAAGGTTCAGGACCTGGGGCGCTCCGGCATCTTTAGCTGAGTTGTCCGATCCGCAGCCGCCCAGCAGAACGGCAAAGCAGAGAGCGGTCAGTAAATATGTAAGTTTTTTCATAAAGCTAAACACTTCCCCTTTAATGTGTTATAAAAAAGGCTGCCTCATGGGAGACAGCCTGATCTTAAAGCAGAGTTAAATAAACAGAGGTCGCTACGTGTTTATTTAGCGGTTTTGAGTTCAGTCCAATAACGGTCATACATAGGCAGGGCTTCGCCGATATCGATGAGCCATTCGCCTTTGTCGATGTTATCCATACCGACCTTGAGCATGGGATCGTTGCGGAATTCTTCACTGTGGAATTCCATTGCTTTTTCGTTAGGGTCGTTATAGCCGATATATTCGTAGTTTTTAGCGCTGATCTTGGGTTCGTAAATGAAGTTGATGAATTTTTCAGCTAAAGCTTTGTTTTTAGCGCCTTTGGGAATAGCAAAGGTGTCTGCCCAGATGGTAGCGCCTTCCTTGGGGATCACAAAGCCGATGTTTTTATTGTCTTTGTAGGTGTAGGAAGCATCACCTGACCACATAGTACCGATCCAGGCTTCTTCTGCGATAAATTTCTGCTTGATAGTATCGGTGTCGAAAGCCAGTACGTTTGGAGCCAGCGTTTTCAGGTCATTAAAAGCTTTTTCTACCTGAGCCTGGTCAGTGGAATTGTTGGAATAGCCGTTTTTCTTCAGTGCCATACCGATAACTTCGCGGTTGTCGTTAAGCAGAATCACGCGGCCTTTATAATCCGGGTTCCACAGGTCTTCCCATGAGGTGGGAGTTTCTTTGATAAAATTTTTGTTGTAGACGATGCCGGTAATGCCCCAGGTGTAAACAAGGGAATGCTTGCCGGTGGGATCGTAAACAGGAGCCTTCAAGCTGCTGACGATATTTTTGGCATTGGGTATTTTATCAAGATCCAGCTCTTCCAGAAGGTTCAGTTTCAGCATAGTTGCTACCATGTAATCGGAGGGCTGGATGAGGTCGTATTGCGCGCCGCCGGCCTGGATCTTGGCCAGCAGTTCTTCATTATTGGCAAAAACGTCGTAATTTACTTTACAGTTGTTTTGCTTTTCAAATTCGGCAATGACCTCCGGATCGAAATTGTCGGCCCAGCTGAACAGGTTCAGCACTTGCTTGTCGCCGCCGGCGGGAGCTGCTGCGTCCTTTTTGGGAGCGTCACCGCCGCAGCCCATGAGAGCCAACGTTAAAACAGCGATGAGGAAAACAAAAAGTTTTTTCATTGTCGGATCACCCTTTCATCATTTTATTTGTTGTTTATATTGTATCACAGTTAGTTGTGATATCAATCGGAGTTTTTATCAGATGTGTGCTGCGGCTGCAGGATCTGAGCGATCACGACCAGCGTGATCGTTGCGAACATCAGCAGTGTGGACAGGGCGTTGATCTCGGGTGAGATGCCGCGTTTGACCATAGCGTAGATGTAAAGCGGCAGCGTAGTAGAATTGGGACCTGCCACAAAGAAGCTGATAATAAAGTCGTCGATAGATAGCGTAAAGGCGATCAGAGCGCCGGCCACGATACCTGGCAGTGCCAGCGGTAATGTGACGTAGCGGAAGGTCTTCCACGGAGTCGCATACAGGTCCATTGCTGCCTGTTCCAGTTCATGCCGCATACCTTCCAGTCTGGCGTTGACAGTGATGACAACGAAGGAAACACAGAAGGTGATGTGTGCAAGGATAAGGGTAGTTTTACCAAGCGGTACCTGTGCCTGAGCAAATAGTACCAGCAGGGAAAGACCCATAACGATTTCCGGGATCAGGATCGGCAGGTATAAGAGGCCGTTGATGACCGGTTTGTACTTGTATTGGTAACGATTGAGCGCGATAGCGGCTATCGTGCCCAGCGTAGTCGAGGCTATTGTAGAGATCACAGCAATAAAAAGGCTGTTGGTGAGTGCCTCTAAAACGCGGCGGTTTTGGAAAAGAGCTTCATACCAGTTGAAGGTGAAGCCTGTCCAGACGGCGTTGATCCTTGATTCGTTGAAAGAATACATGGCCAGGATCAGCAGCGGCAGATAAAGGAAAGCCAGAATAGCCAAAGAATAGGCTACCATCAGATGGCTACGCCACGTCTTTTGCATCGCCGTCACCTCCTTCCTGTGCCTGCAGAGCTTTGTAGTACAGGATGATCAGCACCAGACTCAGTACGGCCAGCACTATGGAGAGCGCCGAGCCAAAGGGCCAGTCACGGGCTGACAGGAACTGGTTTTGGATGAGATTGCCGATGAGCGCCGATTTAGCTCCGCCCATAACGTCGGGAACAACGAACATCCCCAGCGAAGAAATGAAGACCAGAATTGTACCGGCAGCAATACCGGGCATGGTCAGGGGCAGAGTAACTTTACGAAAGGCTGTCAGCGGTTTGGCACCCAGATCGGATGCTGCTTCTAAAAGCCGGGTATCCAGCTGTTCGATAGATACATAGATCGGCAGCACCATAAAGGGCAGGAGTGCATAGACCATACCAAGCATAACGGCCATATCATTGTAAAGCATCTGCAGCGGCTGGTCGATAAGGCCCAGATTCAACAGCAGCGTATTGACTACGCCCTGTGAACGCAGGATAATGACCCAGGCATAGGAACGGATCAGAAAATTGATCCAGAAAGGGATCATAACCAGTATCAGACCGGGCTGCTGCCATTTTTTAGGCAGCTGGGCTATGGTATAGGCCAGCGGGTACCCCATTAGGATCGTGGCAAGCGTAGTTACGATAGCTACGACCAGGGTATCTGCAAAAATTTTAAGGTATAAGGGTTCCAAAAACCGCAGGTAGTTATCAATGGTAAAAGAAAAGATGACCTGTCCATACGGTGTGCGTCCGGCAAAGGACACTGCAACGACGATCAGCAGCGGTATGACGAAAAAGATGCTGAGCCAGAGCAGGGCCGGCGCTACCAGCAGTTTACCGTTTTTCATCATCGCTGTACTTTCACCTCGTCTCTTTCGTACCACCAGATGCCGACGCGTTCGTCGGGCGTCCAGCGTTTGACGTCGTCAAAGTACTGATATGCGACTACAGTCTGGTTCGAGTTGTCAAGACGGACAAAGACTTTGTCGATAGTGCCGTAGAAGACAACATCGACGACGGTGCCGTAAAAAGCAGGCTCGGGGTGCGCTGCGGCTTTGTCTTCGCTTTCAGCTTCTTCGCAGAGGTTCAGCTTTTCCGGCCGCAGGGCCAAAGTTTCAGTTTCAGTATCGAAGAAATTACTTTCGCCGATGAATTTGGCAACAAATTTTGTGGAAGGATAATGATAAATATTATCAGGATTGTCGTCCTGTTCGATAACGCCTTTATTCATTACGACGATGCGGTCAGACATGGTCAATGCTTCTTCCTGATCGTGCGTTACATAGATGAAGGTCAGACCCAGACCGCGCTGAAGGTTTTTCAGTTCCAGCTGCAGATTTTTGCGCAGCTGGTAATCCAGCGCGCCCAAAGGCTCGTCCAGTAAGAGGACCTTGGGATTGTTGACCAAAGCGCGGGCAATTGCGACACGCTGCTGCTGTCCGCCGGACATTTGCTGGGGACGGCGGTTGCGGAACTCTTCGAGCTGGGTAAGATAAAGGACCTGAGCAACACGTTCCTTTTGTTCATCGGCAGGAACTTTTTTCATCATCAGGCCGAATTTTATGTTTTCCTCAACAGTCATGTGAGGGAATAACGCGTAATGTTGAAATACCATATTCACATCACGTTTATAGGGCGGCAAGGCAGTGACGTTTTCGTCGTCCAGATAGATACTGCCCTCGGTAGGAGTTTCCAGGCCGGCGATCATGCGCAGCAAAGTGGTTTTGCCGCAGCCGGAAGGACCGAGCAACGTAATAAATTCTCCATCGTAAATTGTCAGATCGAGAGAGGGGATAATGACGTTATTACCAAATTTTTTTGTGATTCCCTGTAAACGGACCATTTCTTTCATTTTTTGCTTGTCACAACCTTTCGTAATGCAGATTTTATCCTTATGCAGATAACAACTTATTATATACAGATTTGACCTAAAAATTCAATAATTTTTTGTAAAATTTAGAGGTATTTTGCTAAAAAACAGAGAATATTGATACTCATACGCAATAATGACAGTTTTTGATGATTTTTTGCGGAAAAATTCCAAAATTTGGAGGCTTTTTATTAATGAAACGATTGATACTGGCATTGATTTTGTTGGTAGTTGTTTTAATAACCGGCTGCGCTGATGCCGGCAGGCGTGATCAGGATAAAAAATCGGTGCATAGCCCGGCGGTAACGTTAGGGATCGAACGCATCGGCGAGTATGAGCAGCTGTTTGCAGGGAAGCGTGTGGGTCTGATTACAAATCAGACCGGTGTTGACAGTAAGCTGCGCAGCAGTGAGGATATTTTACTGGCGCATACTGATCTGACAGGGATTTTTGTGCCGGAGCATGGTTTGTTCGGCGCCGTGGCTGCCGGAGACGATGTGGACGGCGCTGAATACAAAGGTGTGAAGGTATACAGTCTGTATGGAGCGGCAAGACGGCCAACGCCGGCAATGCTGGATGCGATCGATGTGATGACTGTTGATATTCAGGATGTGGGTGCCCGGCATTATACTTATGTTTCAACTATGGCCTATGCTATGGAAGAATGTGCTAAAGCCGGTAAAAAGTTTGTTGTTTTCGACCGTCCCAACCCGATTGGGGGATTGATGGAGGGGCCGCTGCTGCGTCAAGAACAGGCAAGCTTTATCGGCCTTTATCCGGTGCCTCTGCGTCATGGACTGACTATCGGGGAATATGCCAGATATATCAACGATACGCAGAAGCTTGGCCTTGATTTGACGGTGATTCCGATGAAGGGCTGGCAGCGGAAAATGTACTGGCAGGATACGGGGCTGCCGTGGGTAGGCACTTCGCCGCAGATACCTACAGCTGCTACGGCTTTATATTACGTGACTACGGGTATTTTGGGGGATACTAACCTTTCGGTTGGTATCGGAACAACAAAACCATTTTATTATGTAGGTGCTCCCTTTGCTGAAAAAGATGCGGTTGCGGATAAATTGAACAGTTTGCAGCTGCCAGGCGTGTATTTCAGACCGGCGGCTTTTATTCCAGCTTACGGAGCGTTTGCAAAAGAGCTGTGCCAGGGTGTGGAAATTTATATTACTGATGCGGAGATATATCGTGCCGCGCTTACCGGGGCGAATATCCTGCGCTGCATTGAAGAACTGTATCCTGACAAGGTTGTTTACCCGGCCCGCTATGGCGGTAAAGGCTATAAAATAGATATTGCCCTGGGCGAAATGGCTTTGCGCGTGGGGGTGCCATTAGAGCGCCTGCTGCCGCGTTGGGACAGGGAAGCACAGGAGTTTGCTGAGCAGGTGCGGCCGTATCTGCTTTATAAATAATGAAAGGATTGGAAGTAAATGCTGAATAAGGTTTTTGTAGAATTTTTATATGAAGCGGCGCACATTCAGCGCTGGAACGATCACATCCGTCCTAACGGCTTCACGGAGCTGGATAAGCAAGCGCATAAAATGATGATTTTGTATGTGCTTGCAAAGTATGAGGAGCAGGATCATCAGGCAAAACTGAACTGGCGAGTACTGATCGAAGGCGGTATTTTTGAATTTCTGCATCGGATCGTGCTGACTGATATAAAGCCGCCGGTGTTCCATGAATTGATGCGTGTGCATGGTAAAAAACTCAATAGTTGGGTTTATGAGGAACTGCGGCAGCGGATACCTGATCTGGATCCTGTTTTTATGGCTAAAATGCAGAGACATTTTGATGAACCACAGGAAAATTATCTGGAAAAGAAACTTCTGCGTGCTGCACATTATCTGGCCACTCAGTGGGAATTTGGTATTATTTATCATTTCAATCAGGGCATTTACGGTGTTGAGGAAACGAAAGCGGCTATAGAAAGTGAGATCGAGGATCACTATGATCTTGCAGGAGTGCAGAAATTGTCGCTGAAAGGTAAAACCAGCAAGTTTGTTGATCTGGTAGGTCAGCTGCGTTTTCAGAAACGCTGGGCGCAGTCTCCGCGTGTGCCGGAAACTTCAGTAATGGGCCATGTGCTGATCGTAGCTGCTCTGGCATATTTCTGTGCTGTAAAAATGCAGGCTTCAGATGAGCGTATCGTCAATGATTTTCTGTGTGGATTATTCCACGACCTGCCTGAGGTGCTGACCCGCGACATTATTTCGCCGATCAAACGCTCAATCCAGGGGCTGGACGATCTGATCAAGGATATTGAAAAACGTCAGGTTGCAGAAAAATTGCTGCCGCTGCTACCGCATAGCTGGCATGAGGATATCCTGTACTTTACTGAAGATGAATTCAGTAACCGGGCTGTTGTTGACGGTGAGAAGATTACCTGCAGGCCGGAAGAGATTGGGCTAAAATATAATGAGAACGGTAAGGGATATAGGGCCGTTGATGGTACTGTGTTAAAATGCTGCGACCATCTGGCAGCTTTTGTGGAAGCCTATCTTTCAATAGAATATGGTATCAGTTCGAAGCATTTGCGAAATGGCATGGAAGATTTACGGGAACAATACAAAAATAAGGTCGTTTGCGGTTTGGATTTTGGGAAGCTTTACGAGGAATTTCCTCGTTTGTGATGTGGAAAATATTAAAAATGCATAAATTTGCAGAAAGTGTATAAATTGCTAAAATTTTCAAAAAATTTTCTTTGTGCGTATAAAAATAGCTAGACTGCCGCTTGTGCTTAGAGTTATAATAAAGCTGAGGGGATACATTATACAAAATTCAACTATGTATTTTGGAATGTAGGGATAACTAGAAATGTAATAAAATTATGCTTAAATTAAAAAATATTTAAAGGAGGCATTATTATGAATCTGTTTGAAATGGCAAAAATTCCTCTGAACAAAGCAATTGAGGTCATGAAACTTGACCCGAGTGCTGCGGACATTATCGCAACTCCTGAACGTACTCTGGAGGTTTCCATTCCTGTTCGTATGGACGATGGAACTACAAAAGTATTTACCGGTTATCGCAGCCAGCACAGCACCATTATGGGGCCGGCTAAAGGCGGCGTTCGTTATCATCCCGGAGTCAACATGGACGAAGTAAAGACTCTGGCTTTCTGGATGACCTGCAAATGCGCAGTTGCAGGTTTACCTTACGGCGGCGGCAAAGGCGGCATAGTTGTTGATCCTTCTAAACTTTCTGAAAGAGAACTGGAAGGCTTGACTCGCGGCTTTATTGACAGGATCGCTCCGATCATCGGCGAGAAAATGGATATCCCGGCACCTGATATGAATACCAATGCTAAAATCATGGGCTGGATGATGGATGAATTCAGCAAGATTAAAGGCCAGTTTGAACCGGGTTTCGTTACCGGCAAACCGATCTGTCTGGGTGGTTCTTTAGGCAGAAACGCAGCTACCGGACGCGGCGTTATGGTAGCTGCCGGCGAGGCTATCAAAGCTTTGGGTATTAAGCCGAAGCAGGCTACCTGCGCTGTGCAGGGATTTGGTAATGTTGGCAGCTGGACTGCTAAACTGATCCATGATATGGGTGTAAAGATCGTTGCTTTAAGTGATATCAACGGTGCCATCCATAATCCCAAAGGTATGAATCCTTATGATGTTGAAAAACATCTGCAGAAAACAGGCAGCGTTGTTGGTTATAAAGGTTCAAAACCCATCAGCAATGAAGAACTGCTGGCTATGGATGTTACGATCCTTGCTCCGTGTGCAATGGAACTGCAGCTGACTAAAGCCAACGCAGCCAAGGTACAGGCCAAGGTAATCGTTGAAGGTGCTAACGGACCGACAACTCCTGATGCAGATAAGATTCTTGACAAAAAAGGTATTCTCGTTGTACCTGATATCCTCGCTAATGGCGGCGGTGTAACTGTAAGTTATTTCGAATGGGTACAAAACCTGTATCGTTATTTCTGGACTGAAGAAGAAGTTATCGAAAAACAGGAAAGTCTGATGATAGATGCTTTCAAGAAAGTTTACGATACCGCCAAGGAGCATAAAGTTAATATGCGTACAGCGGCTTATATTGTAGCTTTGGGCCATTTGGCAGAAGCTATGAAATATCGTGGTATGTACTAAGAATAATAAAAGGGCGGCTAAAAGCCGCTCTTTTTTATTCTATGATGCAAAAGGTACGCTTTAAAAAGACAAATGTAAACAAATAATCGAGAAAGTTGTTGCGTTTTGATTTTATACGTTGACTTGCTCCAGTAAGAGTGATAGAATTTTTAATTATAAACGTACAAAGTAGCTACTATTATTGTACAAACTAATAATGTTGGAGGGGAAGAACTTATGAAATTTGCTAAACGTATGGAACGTATGCAATCGTCTGAAATCCGTGAACTGTTAAAATTGACGGCACAGCCGGATATTATTTCGTTTGCCGGCGGTTTACCGGCACCGGAACTGTTTCCGGTGAAAGAAATAGCTAAAGTATCACATGACCTGGTGGAAAAAGAAGGTCAGCAGCTGCTGCAGTATGCCACGACCGAAGGGCGTCCGACTCTGAGGGCTAAAATTGCTGCCAGAATGAAAGATAAATATCATACTGAGGTTGATCCGGATGAGATTTTGATCACTACCGGTTCACAGCAGTGTCTCGATTTTGCAGGTAAATTGTTCCTTGATCCCGGTGATGTTGTTTTATGTGAAAGTCCTTCTTATTTGGGTGCACTTAATGCCTTTAATGCCTATGAGCCTACTTTTGTAGAAGTGCCAACTGATAATGTTGGTCTGATTCCGGAAGAATTGGACAAAATCTTAAGCACTACCGACCGTTGTAAATTTATTTATGTTATCCCCGATTTCCAAAATCCGACCGGTCGTACCTGGAGTTTGGAACGCCGCAAAAAGTTTATGGAAGTGATCAACAAACATAATCTGCCTGTGCTGGAAGACAACCCTTATGGCGAGCTGCGTTATGAAGGGGAGATATTACCGTCCTTAAAATCTATGGATACCAAAGGTCTGGTTATGTTCCTCGGCACTTTTTCCAAGATTTTCTGTCCGGGACTGCGTTTAGGCTGGGTCGCTGCCTCTAAGGACGTTGTCAGTGAATATGTAAAAATCAAACAAAGCGCCGATCTGCATACCTCTAATTTTGACCAGGGGATAGCTGACGCTTATATGGAAAATTATGATTTGGATAAGCATGTTGAAGAGATCAAAGCCCTTTATAAAAAACGCCGCGATCTGATTTTAAAAACTATGGCGGAAGAATTTCCGGCAGGTACGGAATGGACACATCCTGAAGGCGGGTTGTTCCTGTGGCTGACTTTCCCGCAGGGCTGCAGTGCTGATAAGGTTTTCCACAAATGTATCGAGATGAAGGTTGCCGGCGTTACTGGTGATGCCTTCTACCCTAATGGTAAAACTGACCGTAATATGCGTATCAATTTTTCCAATATGCCGGAAGAGAAAATCATCGAAGGTGTAAAACGGATGGCGAAAGCTATCAGAGAATGTATGTAATTGGATAAATAAACCCCGCTGCGATTAATCGCAGCGGGGTTTATGTTTATTTGCTTTGGGTCTTCCAGGGTACTATTTTATGTTCCAGCCATTGCAGACCTAAATTGAAAATGAGTCCCAGGAGTGAAAGAACGATAACGCCGGCCATTAAACGGTCGGTGATCATCAGATCTCCATAATGCAGGATCAAAGCGCCGATACCTTCTTGTGCCGCGATCATTTCGGCAGCTACAAGCAGCAGCAGTGAAGTGCCCGCTGCCAGACGCAGCCCGGCAAAGATTACCGGCAATGCGCTCGGCAGAACTACGCTTTTCATCGTCAGCCACCAACTGGCATTAAAGCTGACAGCTACCTTGATCAGCAATGTGTCGACGTTTTTGACACCTGAATAGGTATTCATCGCAACGGGAAAGAAAACACCCAAAGCAATGATAGTGACTTTAGATAATTCACCGATTCCAAGCCAGAGAATAAAAAGCGGCAGTAAAGCGATTTTTGGGATCGGATAAAGGGCATTGACGATCGGTGTTCCTATTCGGTCCATCAGCGCAGAGGTGCCGGTAACGAGTCCTACCAGCAAACCGATGATGCTGCCTAAAGCAAAGCCCAGCAGAATGCGGTAAAGACTGGCTGTCAGACTGCGGCTGATTTCGCCGCTTGTAATAAGCTTGCCGAGTGCAGTAAGGATTGCGCTTGGTGCCGGTAGAAACAATGAGGAAATCAGACCTGTACTGCAGATTATTTCCCATACTGCCAGTAAGAAGGCTATCGCAGCGAAAGATATCCAGGCCGGATAAGTTTTCTGCCAGTGAGTCATACGGTTGTGGATTTTATATTCAGCCATTAGCTTCCACCTCCATCAGAGCCGCACGGGCATCACTGCTTATATGTTCCCAGATGATGCGGATAAATTCGGCTATCTGAGCGGTATTTTCAGTTTTTTCCCTGTCAGCTCGCGGAATTGCAATGGTCAGGATTTTGCTGACTTTACCGGGGCGTCTTGATAAAAGCACGACTCTGTCAGCCAGCATTACCGCTTCCTGAATATTGTGAGTAACATATAAGGTGCTGAGTCTGGTCTTTTCCCAAAGAGTAACAAGCTCTTCCTGCATGATCGTGCGAGTCTGTGCGTCCAAAGCAGAAAATGGTTCATCCATTAAAAGGAGGTCAGGATTTATGACAAGCGCCCTGGCGATACCGACTCTTTGCCGCATACCGCCGGATAACTGGTGCGGAAAGGCTTTTTCAAAACCGCCGAGTCCAACTAAATTGATATAGTGCTGGATCCGTTCTTTCTGTGCTGTCTTTGGTACGCCTGTGGCTTCAAGTCCAAAGGCAATATTTTCATAAACGCTGCGCCAGGGAAACAGGCCTGTTTCCTGGAAGACGATGCCCATAGCAGGAGTATGGCCTTCCGTCAGATCTGTGAAATAAATACTCCCATCGCTTGGTGACAGCAACCCTGCTGTAAGATTGAGCAGAGTCGATTTACCGCAGCCGGAAGGCCCTACCAAAGCTACAAATTCCTCGCTGTGTACAGTCAGGCTGACGTTTTCAAGTACAGACAGCTGTTTGCCTTGAGGATCGATGAAATTTTTGCTGACATTGTCGATAACTAATTTCATTTAAACTACTGCCTCCGGTGTTGTTTGATAAAGTATAAAAATAAGGAAAACTTTGTTGAGAAATTATTTTTGCATAGCCTTGCTGAGCAGGCTGGTATTGGTGACGGCTTGTGGATCAAGCTTGCCCTCGATCATGCCATGAGAAGTATACCAGTCTATCTGAGTCTGGATATCGCTGTCCAGCAGTTTGCCGTCACGATCGATATAAGGCAGGCCGAGCTTGATGTCAGCTTCAGGAGCTTTAACATATTTGGCGATAATGCCTACGACTTCGTCCAGCTTTTTGGGGTCTTTATTGTCAATAGCTGCATCATAGTAGTAATTGCAGGCTTTTTTGTATGCTCTTAAGAAACGTACTGCTGCATCTTCATTTTTCAGGAATTTGGGAGAAAAGAAAAGGGCAGAGGTTTGATAGGGGATAACGTCACCGACTTGGGTGACAAGTTTACCATAGCCTGCAGTCTGCACTTTGGTGATATTGGGTTCGTTGAGTATGGCTCCGTCGATTTGTTTGCTTTCAAGAGCGGCCATAACAGCACTCAATTTGCCAAGAGGTACGATCTCCACATCTTCAAGAGTCAATCCTTTGGTTTCCAGCATCCGCCCAAGCATATAATGGAAGGTAGAACCTTTTTGAGTAATGCCGATGCGTTTGCCTTTGATATCTTCGAGCTTGGTAATTCCATTGTTGTAGTTATCGGAGGTGACTAAAAGTGCTGAGGAAGAAAAGCCTTTTTGTTCACGGCCTTTATCGGCAACGATAGCAAGTTGTTGACCGCTGGCAGCCATATTGAAGAGACTGGCAGTGATACCGGTAGCGCCGACGTCTACTTTAGAGGAAGCTGTAGCCACAGCAATAGGATGAGCTGCGTCAAACCACTGTTGATCTATTTCAAGGTTTTCTTCGGCAAAGTAGCCTTTATCTAAAGCGATAAAAAGCGGTGCAGAACTGGTAAGGCGAAGCATACCCAGAGATACTGCTGTTTTTGCTTTGGGGTCAGCGGCTTTTTTGTCCTCACCGCCGCAGCCTGCCATCAAGAACATAAAACAAACTGCTGTAAACAAAATCAAGATTTTTTTCATTTATTTCCCTTCCTTATATTGTACGCTAAGTACAAAAATGTAGTGCAGACAAAATAATGTCTTTCATAATTTTACAATATCTCCAAGTTTTTTGCAGTATTTTTTGCAGAAAAAAAGAAGAATTTTTAAATAAATATTTAAATATCTATAGACAAAAATAGAAAAAACTTTCAGTAAGGTAAAGGAATTGGTATAATGTATAAAGATGAAAGTATTTTTTAGAACGGAGGCCCGCATGGGAAATATCATAAATTTGAAAAAAATGATGTCGGCAGCCATGTTTGCAGCTGGACTGCTGGTCAGTATGAACAGTGCTTCGGCACAGCAGGATGAGCAGGAACCGCTGGCGCTGTTGCAGCTGGATGTTGACGGTAACGGCAGTCTGGAAACTGTGGAACTGTATGGTGGTCAGATGACTCGCGGCAGCAGTTACAGGAATGATTTTTTATTGCTTTTAAAAGGCAGTGACTCTGAATTGCTGACGGCATATGTACCAAGTATTAATGGCGGTTACGACTGCAGTTTAGAAAAAGCAAGGTTTACGGGCAGAGGCGAACAGCTGATTTTGTCTGTTGGACAGGGAGGCGACGATGGCAGTATAGAATATCGTATCATTGACTTTGCTGATCCTAAGGCGGTGAAGGAGATTTTTACTGGCAGCGATAATGCAGGTGTAGCGGCAACTGCGGAATTTGTGCCGGATTTTCGCAGTAAAATTGCTTTTGCAGACGGCAGCACTAATTATGAACTGCTTCCCAAAGAGAAAGAGTTTTATGAACAGCGTGGGCTTTATGACGTTGACGGTACCTTATTAAAGGGGTATCGACGCCCGTATGTCGGGAAAATACATTCGCTGGTTGCTGTAGATATGGAGCAGGACGGGATTTTGGAACTGTTGTCGCTGCAGAACATCAGTGGGTTAAACAGGGAAGACCTGCTTGGGAAGCTGGCCGGGGTGTGGTCATATGATGGCAGCAGTGGCTGGAAATTAAAAAGTAAAACTTTTTACAGCGGCGGCAAAAATAAAGACGACAAATTCCATCGCAGCTATAATGAAAAAAACTGGCGGATTTTACCGAGGCAGGCGGTGCATGACAGCAGCAGCGTAACTTATCCTGTTTTTACTGCGATTGCGGCGCCTGAGGTGCAAAATAAGCTCAATGGAGATTTTGCGATTATTGCTGGTCCTTATTTGCAGAATCTGGCAACTGGAGGCTGCGAACTTGATTATACATTGACCTTCGTCAGTGAAAAGTTTATCAGTATGGTGTTTTTTGGTGTACTGGATGAAGGTGAAAAAGAAATTTTTGCTAAGATACCATTAAATATTGATGTACAAACTGGAGCACAATTGGCACTGGGTGATGTTTTGAATTTACGTGATGCCGATTTACTTCCGGTTTTAAGGTTGCTGACAAAGAAAGATAAGGTGGATTTCAGTAAAGGTATTCCTGAAAGCTGGTATTATAACGGGACTAATTTTGTGTTTTGTCAGCGAAGTGAAACCGGCGAGTGGTTGGAAGCAACGGTGGCTGCAAGCGATCTGAAAAAGTTTTTACTGAAACCGGAATTATTTTAAAGAGAACTGACTGGTCAGTCAGCAAATAGTGAAAAACAGAGAAAAAATACGAAAAATTAAGAAAAAAGGCTTTAATCGGTTAAAATAGCGGTTGCGTTTATAATTACGATAAACTATAATAAGAGTATTCTTGAAAATAGCGGAGCCGTGCGCCCTTTTACAGGGCGCAGCCGTTTTTTTGAATACGTGAGGAGGATATATTTATGCTGAGTTTTTTTGATAAAGGCCGAAGGAAAAAGGCCTTGGCTGTTGCGGTAGCGGCATTTACCGTGATGGCTTTGGCTGGCTGCAGCAAAGAGCAGCAGGCACCACAGGCAACGTTGGTTAAAACGATGGAAGTTATCAAACGCGATACGCCGATCGTTTATGACTATACAGGTTTTGTGCAGGCGCAGAAAGAAGTCAATTTGATGGCGCAGGTCAGTGGACAGATCACAGGAAAGTATTTCCTGGGCGGTGAAAAAATAACTGCGGGACAGACCTTGTTTACTATTGATCAGCGTACATATCAGGCAAAAGTTCTGAATGCACAGGCCGGACTTGCCAGTGCCCAGGCAACTTTGATTCGTACCAGCCGTGATCTGGAGCGTTATAAAAAGCTATATGAGCAGAACGCTGTTTCCAAGCAGGAGCTTGATAACAGGGTCGCTGAGGCCGAACAGGCGCAGGCTGCTGTTGATGCACAGCAGGCTTTGCTGGAAAATGCCAATATTGATCTGGGAGAAACTAATGTCGTTGCGCCTTTTGACGGACGTATAGATACCAATGATCTTTCTGTAGGCAACTATGTTACTGCCGGTCAGACTGTTCTTGCTACTATTTCTAATACAGATCCGGTATTTGTAGAATTCAGTCTGGCAGAAAACGAATATTTAAAACTTCTGAGCGCTCATAATGATGCAGGTGGAGCGTCGTTGGAAAATCTGACGATCGTTTTGAGCGATGGCAGCACTTATTCTGAAAAAGGCCGTGTCGATCAGGTCAATCGCAGCATTACGCAGGGGACAGGTACTTTGTCGCTGAAAGCTGAATTCCCAAATCCTGCTAAGATCCTGCTGCCTGGCATGTTTGCTCATCTGCAGGCCAACAGTGGTACTGTACATGACGCTAAGCTGATTCCGCAGCGTGCTGTAACCGAGCTTATGTATAAGAAATTTGTTTATGTACTTGGCGATGATAATAAAGTATCCATGCGCGAAGTTACATTAGGTCCACGTATCGGTCGTTTGTGGCTGGTTGAAAGTGGTCTGGAAGGCAACGAAACGGTTGTTGTCGAAGGCATCAACAAAATTAAACAGGGTTCTGAGGTAAAACCTGAACCGATGACCGAGGCAGAATTGGATACTGCTGTATCTTTGAAAGAATCCTAAGGAGGTAACTAGTTGTGGCACGCTTTTTTATAGACCGTCCGGTCTTTGCGATAGTGCTGGCAATACTTATTACCTTACTTGGTACTATTGCCGGATTCAGCCTGCCAATTGCTCAATACCCGGATATCACCAAGCCGCACATTGCCGTTTCTACGAACTATGTGGGTGCTAGTGCGGAGGTTGTTGAGGAATCTGTTGCGCAGGCGATCGAACAAAAAGTTAATGGTGTAGAAAATATGCTGTACATGAACTCTACTAGTACCAGCGTAGGCGAATACACACTTGACGTATATTTCAATCTTGATAAAAATGCAGATATCGGTTCTGTAGAGGTACAGAACCGTGTTTCTCAGGCTTCGTCCTCCATGCCGTCAGAGGTAAGTGCTTACGGTATTACGACAGCCAAGAAATCTGCCGAGACCATCATGTATTTTGCGTTGCACTCACCTGATGGAACGTTTGATACGATGTTTCTTACCTCTTATGCGATGACAAACTTCCTTGATGCCTGCAAACGCGTTAAGGGTGTTTCCAGTATTGATATTTTTGGTCAGGAATACGCAATGCGCCTATGGCTGCAGCCAGATAAAATGGCTCAGTTGGGTGTGACCGCAGATGATGTTTCCAATGCAATCAAGAGTCAGAACATTCAGGCTCCTGTTGGTTCTATTGGTACGCGTCCTACAGCGGAGCAGCAGGAATTCCAATATTCTGCTAATGCTCAGGGGCGTTTGTCGACTCCGGAAGAGTTTGGTAATATTATTGTCCGTTCTCAAAACGGCAATAACCTGAAGCTTAAAGAAATTGCGAAAATTGAAGCTGGTGCCCGCAGTGATAACGTTGCTGGTTATCTGAACGGCGGTTCTTCTGTTGTTTTCCCTGTTTACTTAACAAGCGACGCTAACGCTTTGGAAACCGTCAATAACATCAAAGCCGTATTGGCCGATGCTGAAACGCGTTTTCCAGAAGGTATGGAGCTGACTATTGTTCAGGATAATACCCAGTTCGTACGCGAAGCGCTGGAAAAAGTAGCTCATACTTTCTTTGAAGCTTTGGCGCTGGTTATTCTTGTTGTATTTATTTTCCTGGGCAGCTGGCGTGCAACGCTTATCCCGCTGCTGGCGATTCCTGTTTCTTTGGTTGGTACCTTCGGTGCGTTCGTGCTGATGGGATTTTCGATCAATACTTTAACAATGTTTGCTATGATTCTTGCTATCGGCCTCGTTGTTGATGACGCGATCGTTGTTGTTGAGGCAGTTGAGCATCACATCCAGGATAATGGAATGACTCCAAAAGAAGCTACTTATCGGGCGATGAAAGAAGTTTCCGGTCCTGTTGTGGCGATTGCGTTCGTTTTGGCAGCAGTATTTATCCCGGTTGCATTTACCGGCGGTACTGTTGGTCAGCTTTATAAACAGTTCGCTTTAACGATTTCTGTTTCTATGGCGCTGTCGGCTATCGTAGCATTGTCTTTGACTCCAGCGTTGTGTGCATTGCTGTTGAAACCGCATGATAAAGACGAAGTCAAAGGACCTATTGGTAAATTTATCCATAAGTTCAATGTCTGGTTTGCCAATACTTTAAGTAAATATGTTAAAAATGTTGAAAAATGTATCCGTCATGCAAAAATCTCAATGGCCGTTTTGCTGGTTATGGTTATTTTATTGGGCTGGGTAGCTAAGGTTACTCCTACCGGATTTGTGCCAAGTGAAGATCAGGGTTATTCTGTAACGTCATTTAATTTGCCGGAGGGTGCATCAAGTAATCGTGGTATTCAGGCTATGATGGAACTGGGTGATAAGATCAAGTCGCTGCCGGGCGTTAAATATGTTATGGAAGTATCTGGCTTTGATATCCTTACTGGCGCCCCTAAGTCCAGTGCCGGTCTGATCGTTGCGGCGATGGAAGATTATGACAAACGTGATAACAGTGCTCAGGATATAGTGCCGCAGATTTATGGCATCGGTGCCCAAATGCCGCAGGTAAGCGTTATGGCGTTTGACCCGCCTGCATTACCGGGTGCGTCCAGCACAGGCAGTTTGAGTATGTACCTGATGAATCTGGGCGGTGACGATATGGAGCGGATGCAGGAAGTTGCTAACGAATTTCTTGCTAAAGCCAATCAACGTCCTGAAATTGGTATGGCTTATACCACCTTTAATACTAATACGCCGGTTTATCAGTTTAACGTAGACCGTGAAAAAGCAGAGTCTCTAAATGTACCTGTAGCAAGCGTATTTACAGCTTTACAGACTTTCCTCGGCGGCAGTGAGATCAATGACTTCAATGCTTTTGGCCGTACTTGGAAAGTAGTTATGCAGGCGGATGCAAAATATCGTACGAATGTTGATGATATGCGTTATTTCTTTGTACGCAGCAATAACGGCGATATGGTGCCTCTTAATACCTTGGTTACTGACGAAGGTAAAACAAGTTCTGCTACTGTAACCCGCTTCAACGGTGTACGAGCTATTAAAATAGCTGGTAACCCTGCTACAGGATATAGTACAGGTCAGGCTATGACTGCACTGGAAGAAACTGCTGCAGAAATTTTGCCGACTACTTATACCTATGAATGGGTAGATCAGAGCCGTGACGAACTGGAAGCAGGAAACAGATCAACACAGATTTTCATTATTTCTCTGATCTTCGTATTTTTGTGTCTGGCAGCTTTGTATGAAAGCTGGACTATCCCGTTGGCAGTTATGCTGTCAGTGCCTGTTGCTGCCCTTGGCTGTTTTGGCGCTCAGTATCTGCGCGGTTTGCAGAACGACGTTTATATGCAGATCGGTTTGATCATGCTGATTGGTCTGAATGCTAAAAATGCGATTCTGATCGTAGAATATGCAAAGATGAACATGGAAAATGGCGAACCTGTAGTTAAAGCGGCGCTTGATGCTGCCAGACTGCGTTTGCGTCCGATTCTGATGACATCCTTCGCGTTCATTCTTGGCTGTGTGCCTTTGGCGATTGCAACAGGTCCAGGTGCCGGTGCCCGTGTTTCTATGGGTAATGCCGTTGTTGGCGGTATGACCTTTGCTACGATGATCGGTATCTTTATGATCCCGGTATTATTCGTTGTCGTTGAACGTATTTTCAACAGAAAAAAACACAGCGAAGAATAAATTTAGGTGTTTTGTAAATATATAATGCCCCGTCTTAAAGACGGGGCATTATTTTTTTGCAGGATTTTTTTTATTTATGTGGTATTTAAAAAAGGTAACTGAAAATTTCTGACAAAGAGTGTTTAGAGGTAAAAGCAGATGAATGAATTAAAAAATAAAAGTAAATTTCTCAGAGATGTCTGGTACCTGACCAAAAGTTATTGGCAGTCAGAAGAAAAGGGAAAGGCTTATTTGCTGTTGACGGCAATCATAGCACTAACTTTAGGCGTAGTGTATATGCTGGTGCTGTTGAATAAATGGAACAATTCCTTTTATAATGCACTGCAAAATTACCAGACCGAACTTATTTTTGATGAGCTGATACATTTCGGCTGGCTGGCTGTGATCTACATTATTCTGGCAGTTTATGCCTTTTATTTGCAGCAGGTACTGGTGCTTAACTGGCGTCGTTGGCTGACTAACAGGTATATTGATGAATGGTTGAAAAATAAGACCTACTATCGTCTGCAGATGTTCGGCTCTGATACTGATAACCCTGACCAGCGTATTAGTGAGGATGTGCGTTTGTTTGTTGAGATGACGTTAAAGTTCAGTATCGGTGTTTTAAAGGCTTTTTGTACTTTTGTGTCTTTCGTATTTATTTTATATGAACTGTCAGGTTCACTGGAATTTACTTTGGCGGGGCAAGTGTGGCATATTGAAGGCTATCTGGTTTGGGTAGCCTTGGTTTATTCCATTGTTGGTACAGGGCTTACTCATTTGATTGGTAAAAAACTGGTAGGGCTGAATTTTGTTCAGCAACGTTATGAAGCGGATTTTCGTTTCAGTATGATGCGAATGAGGGAAAATGCTGAAAGTGTAGCGTTTTACAGCGGTGAGAAACAGGAAGGCGGCGTATTTAAGAAGCGTTTTAAACTGCTGCTGGATAATTTCTGGAAGATAGTAGAAAAACAAAAACAGTTGGTCTGGCTTAATTCCGGCTATTCACAGATTGCAATTATTTTCCCTTTCGTAGTGGCTATGCCGCGTTACTTAAGTAAGGAAATAACATTAGGCGGCCTGATCCAGATTGCCAGTGCCTTTGGCAGGGTGCAGGAATCATTATCATATTTTGTAGATATGTATGCCTCTTTGGCTGAATGGCGGGCAGTTGTAGAGCGTCTTACGGGTTTTGGGGTACATATGCACGAGGTAAAACAGGAAAAACCGCAGATTGATCTTGAACGAATGGAAAGTCGCAACGATACTATCGTAGCTGCGTCCTTGCAGGTTGAATTACCAGATGACAGGATCTTGTTGAAAAATGTCAATTTTACTTTAGTACCCGGCCGAAATAAAAATATCCTGATCAAAGGCGCAAGTGGCAGCGGTAAAAGTACATTGCTGCGTGCTGTGGCTGGTATCTGGCCATATGTGCATGGTAAATTGGAACTGCCTGCTGCCGAGAAACTGATGTTTATTCCGCAAAAACCTTATTTACCATTGGGAACATTGAAAGAAGCGTTGCTTTATCCAGGCAGTTGCCATAAAACAGATGAAGAGTTGGTGATGTTGCTGGAGCAATGTCGGATTGGCTACCTGGCAAAAGACCTGTATGTCGAAGCAGACTGGTCACATGTGCTTAGCGGCGGTGAACAGCAGAGGCTGGCTTTTGTAAGGGCACTGATCTATCAACCGTCATGGCTGTTTTTAGATGAAGCTACTTCTGCTTTAGATGAGGAGACAGAAGCGGTGATGTATAAGCTTGTTGAAACTTTAATGCCGGATACTACCATAGTCAGTATTGGACATCGCAGTAGTTTGAGCAGTTTCCACCAAATAGGGTTGTTTATTGATAAAGGTCAGCACAGTGTTATTGAACGGGCCTTGTGAAAATAATGTCAGGCATAGAATTTTGTAAGTAGAATTTACTGTTTTTTGCTAAAAGAAATTTTTACTTTGCTGTGATTTGCTTATATAATAAATAAAGAAGCAGTTTTTCAGAAAGGAAGTGTAAAAAATGATGCCATTGGAAATAGCTCCTAAAATTTATGATGTGGGTGTTGTTGACTGGGCTGTGCGTGATTTTCACGGATATAAGACGGAACGCGGTGCTTCATATAATTCATATTTGATCATGGATGAAAAAATCTGTTTGATCGATACAGTGAAAGCGATGTTTGCTGAAGAATTATTGGCAAAGATTGAACGTGTTGTCGACCCTGGAAAAATTGATTACGTAATAGTGAACCATGTGGAACCGGATCATGCAGGGGCATTGCCGGCGCTGGTCAAAGCGGCTCCGAATGCTAAGTTTTTTATTACAGCTCAAGGGAAGGCGGAAGCAATTCGTCATTATGGTGATTTATATGATTTTCAGGTCGTGAAGGATGGCGATAAATTATCATTAGGCAAACGTGAATTGACTTTTGTAACTTTACCAATGCTGCACTGGCCTGACAGTATGGCAACCTATTGTGCAGATGATGGGATTTTGTTTTCTAATGATGCTTTTGGCCAGCATTATGCGGCTGCTAAACGTTTTGATGATGAAGTGGATCTGGGAATACTTTTTTATGAAGCAAAAAAATATTTTGCCAATATACTCTGGCCATATGCGAAATTAATTGATAAAGCGCTGGCGAAAGCAGCGGCGCTTGATTTAAAGATGATAGCTACAGCCCATGGTATTATCTGGCGCAGTCATATTCAGGAAATTATTGCCAAATATGCTGCCTGGGGCAAAGGCGTGAGCGGCAGCAGTGTAGTTATTGCCTATGATACGATGTGGGGAGCTACGGAGCAAATGGCTCGTGCTGTGCTGGAGGGTGTTGTCAGTGCCGGTAGTGATGCTGTGCTGCTGCGTATGAACGAAACTCCGAATAGTACTGCTGTTGCGGATTTATTTGAAGCAGGTGGTATGATCATCGGCTCTTCAACACTGAACAGCGGGATGCTGCCCACTATGGGCAGTCTGCTTGTATACCTTAAAGGCTTAAACCCAATAGGTAAAAAAGCAGCTGTTTTCGGTACATATGGCTGGGCCGGCGGAGCTCAGAAAGATATGGAAGCTTTGCTGACAGCGGCTGGTTTTGAGTTGGAACCGGGTTTTACCTGTAAATGGAAGGCACAGCCAGAAGACCTGGAAGCAGCAAGGCAGCTTGGTTATGAATTTGCCAGGAAGCTGCAAAAATAAAAAAAATTGATCAAGCAGACGAGTTTTATGCGTCTGCTTGTTTTTTTTCTGCTGAAAAGATGTTCACGAATAATTTACTTGCCAAAAGTCGAAAGGTCAAATATAATAGAATTAATCTAATTATAGATGCCGGCAGAAAAGTTTGACTTTAATGCTGAAACGATAAAAGGAAGGTAATTAAGATGAGAAATCTTGCAGATGCAATAGAAAATTTCATCATCAGACAGCTTTTAGAGGACAGAGAGGACGCTGTTTTAGTACAGCGTAATGAACTTGCCGATAAACTGTCGTGCGCACCGTCGCAGATCAGTTATGTGCTGAGCACGCGCTTTACTCCTGAACGGGGGTTTATGGTCGAATCCAGACGCGGAAGCGGCGGCTTTGTCCGTATTGTAAGGGTGATGCCTCATGAATTGCAGGAAGAGAACTGTGAGCCGACAGTGCATGATTTGATTGAGCACTGGGCTGCTAACCGTTTGATCAGCAGGCGCGAAAAATCACTGTTGCAGTATATGATGGAAATTCTGGATGCTGATGAAGCTAAAAAAAGAGCTGTTTTGGAGACGGCTATTACTAAAATGACAGAACGTGAGTGAGGTGAATTGATATGTTATGTCAGAAATGCGGATTAAAAGAAGCTGTGGTCCACGTGGTATGCGTGGTCAACGATAAACAAATCGACAAATGGCTGTGCTCGGATTGTGTTGAAGAATTGGCTCCGTCTAATTTTTTGTCGGGAACTGTTTTCAATGCCAAAGAGTTTTTAGATGGGCTGTTGAAACCAAAAGCTAGAGAAGAACAGATCATGAATCGTTTTACTGAACGTGCCAAAGGTATTTTGGAAGACGCGATGCGTTTTGCATTGGATAAGGGTCATGATCATGTTGGAACAGAACATATCTTGCTGGCGTTGCTGAATGTTGAAAATTGTTTTGCCAAGAAGATTCTAGAAAAACTTGGCATTGATAATCAGGCGGTCATAAAAGAGCTGGAAAGCTGGATGGAGCCCGCTGGCAGCACTGAGCTGATGATCAGTTATACCCCGCGTGCCAAACGGGCCTTAGAGCTTGCTGGTGAAGCAGCAGCAGCTTTTAAGCTGCACTATGTAGGGTCCGAACATTTGCTGTTGGGCTTGCTGCGTGAAGGAGAAGGCGTGGCTGCTCAGGTATTGCGGCGCTTTAACGTTACGGCAGAACAGGTCATGAAGGTCATTAAGGCTGTTTATGATAATCAGCCATTGACAGATGGCAATTATAATGCTGGCGACAGCGATGTGGAAACAAAGAGCAATGTGTTGGAAATGCTGTCGGAATTTGGCCGCAATCTCAATCAGCTGGCTTCAGATGGAAAAATTGATCCCGTTGTTGGCCGCGAAAAAGAGGTTGAACGCATTATTCAGATTCTGTGTCGGCGTACAAAAAATAATCCGGTGTTGATTGGAGAGTCCGGCGTTGGTAAAACGGCTATTGCCGAGGGCCTGGCCCAGCGAATTGTTGACGGTAATGTTCCGGAGATACTGCGTGAGAAAATTGTGTTCTCGCTGGAGATCGGGTATCTGGTGGCGGGAACCAAATACCGCGGTGAATTTGAGGAACGTTTGAAAGAATTACTGGAAGCGGTAAAAGAAAATAAAAATATTATTCTTTTTATTGACGAACTGCATACTATCATCGGAGCAGGTGCCGCAGAGGGCGCTATTGATGCTGCAAATATTATAAAACCGGCTTTGGCCAGGGGTGAAATGCAGGCTATAGGAGCCACTACTTTAAACGAATACCGGAAAAATATTGAGAAAGATGCGGCACTGGAACGTCGTTTTCAACCTATCGTTGTAGGTGCTCCTGATGTTAATGATTCAATTGAGATTTTGAAGGGACTGCGCGATAAATATGAAGCCTTTCATCGTATTCAAATCACAGATGAGGCTATTATGGCGGCAGTGCGTCTGTCTGATCGTTATATCACTGACCGTAATCTCCCGGACAAAGCTATCGATTTAATGGATGAAGCCTGTTCGAGGGTACGGCTGCAAAGCTATAAGATTTCCTTGCCGCAGCGGGAAATTGAACAACAGCTTGAAAAAGTGCGCATTGAAAAAGAATCGGCTATTACTCAGCAAATGTATGAACGTGCTGCTGAATTGCGTGACGCAGAACGCAAGCTGCAGGAACAGCTTGATGGTGAGCGTCAGTCGCAGCGCAGTGGATCAAGCAGTAAATTGACGGTAAGTGAAGAAGATGTTGCCGAAGTAGTTGCTTCCTGGACAAATATTCCACTGCGTAAGCTTACCGAAGGTGAATCTAAAAGACTTATTCATTTGGAGGAGGCGCTGCATGAGCGTGTGGTCGGTCAAAATGCGGCTGTTGACGCTGTTGCAAAAGCTATCCGTAGAGCCAGAGCCGGGTTTAAGGATAAAAACCGCCCTGTAGGATCGTTCCTGTTCTTAGGACCTACCGGGGTAGGTAAAACAGAGCTGGCTAAAGCGCTGGCAGAGAACCTTTTTGGCGATGAACGTGCTTTGATTAGATTTGATATGTCTGAATATATGGAAAAGCATACTACTTCTCGGTTGGTAGGTGCTCCTCCTGGTTATGTTGGTTATGAAGAAGGCGGTCAGCTGACAGATGTTGTGCGCCGGCGGCCCTATTCGGTAATTTTGCTGGATGAAATTGAAAAAGCGCATCCTGATGTTTTCAACTTGCTGCTGCAGATTATGGAAGACGGCCGCTTGACTGACGGGCAGGGACGGACTGTTGATTTTAAAAATGCTGTTATCATTATGACCAGCAACGCTGGTGCCAGAGCTTTACTGGACAGCAAGCCGTTGGGATTTGCGACTGGTGAGAAACAGGTAAACGACGGACGCAAAAGTGCTGTATTGGAAGAAGTAAAAAGAATCTTCCGTCCTGAATTTTTAAATAGAATTGATGAAATTCTGGTCTTTGATCCGCTTGGTGAAGCAGAACTGCGGCAAATTGTCGAACAGATGCTCAAAGAACTTTCAGGTCGTTTGCAGGAAAATGGCCTTGATATCAAGGTTACTGATGAGGCTAAGGCCGAGCTTTTAAAAGCTGGCAAGGATACGCGTTATGGTGCACGACCTCTGCGCAGGGCTTTAAGGAAACTGGTTGAGGATCCTGTTTCCGATTTGTATCTGGCTTCAGAATTAAAACGCGGTGATACTATTTTGACCCGTACTGATGAGGCTGGTAAAATCTATTTTGATAAAGAAGAAGCGCACAAGGAAGAAGCCTTGGTTGCAGCTGGAGAGGAACGTCCGTAATGGCAAAACCGAAAATACGTTTCGTTTGTCAGTCGTGTGGTTATGTAACGGCTAAATGGTTGGGAAAGTGTCCGGAATGTGGTCAATGGGACAGTTTTGTCGAAGAAATGGACGTGCCTGAACGTCCTGGACAGAGTTACCTGCCTGTAGGCGAAACCGCTAAGCCCAAACCGTTGCATCAGGTGGCGGAACAGTCCCTCAGCCGTCTGCAGACAGGTATCCGTGAATTTGATCGTGTGCTTGGGGGAGGGATTGTTCCCGGCAGCCTGGTTTTGTTGGGCGGAGACCCGGGCATTGGCAAGTCGACTATGCTTTTGGATGCCGGCATGAAGTTTAGCCGGAATAATATAAAAGTTTTGTATGTTTCTGGTGAAGAATCAGAAGCGCAAACAGCAATGCGGGCGAGACGTTTAGGCAGCAGCGGTGAAAACCTGCTGGTGATGACGGCTACCGATTTGAATATTATTTTACTGCAGGCACAGGAAGTGCAGCCGGCATTGTTGGTAATTGATTCTATTCAGACTATGTACAACAGCGAGCTGCCTACTGCAGCCGGCAGTGTCGGACAGGTGCGCGAGTGTACGGCGAAATTGCTGCGTTTTGCAAAAACCAGCGGCATTGCCGTGCTTATTATCGGTCATGTGACTAAAGACGGTAATATTGCTGGCCCGCGATTGCTTGAACATATGGTCGACGTGGTGCTGCAATTTGAAGGGGATAGATCCTATTCTTTTCGGGTGCTGCGTGCCTTGAAAAACCGTTTTGGCTCTACAAATGAAAGCGGTATTTTTTCTATGGAAGCCAGTGGGCTGCAGGAAATAAGTAATCCAGCAGGATTATTCCTGGAAGAACGCAGTAACGATGCTTCCGGTTCAGTTGTTTGTGCTTGCCTGGAAGGTAACAGGCCTATTTTAGTTGAAGTGCAGGCTTTGGTTGCCAAAACACCGTATGGGATGCCCCGACGCACTGCTGTTGGATTTGATTATAATCGGGTCACTATGCTTTTGGCGATTTTGGAACGGCGCTTAGGAATGGATTTTGGCGCTTACGATGCTTACGTCAATGTAGTTGGCGGGATGAGAGTCACTGAGCCAGCTGCAGATCTGGCTGTGGCTGCTGCGCTGGTATCCAGCTATCGTAATCGGCCGATTCCGCATGGCGTATTAGTCATGGGTGAAGTGGGGCTTACAGGAGAAGTGCGACGAATAGGTTCGCCGGAAAGGCGTATCAAGGATGCTATGAATCTTGGCTTTAAAAGATTTGTTTTGCCAATGGGCAAGCTGTCATTGGATGAACCCTGCAATGGTATTGTGCAGGTTAAAACTTTGGAAGAAGCGCTGGATAAGGTTTTTGCTTAAAAGAGCGGAGGTTTCTCCGCTCTTTTTTGTTTATTTTAAAATAAAATCAGAAAATTTATATAAAAAATGATTGACACAAATATGGAGCTATGATAAAATAATAAAATTTTGACAAAAATAACAGGAGGTGTTAAAATAAATACATATAAAAATAGCGTGTTCCTTAGGAGGGCAGAAGATGTTTGCAGTAGGAGACAAAGTCGTATATCCGATGCACGGCGCCGGAGTAGTAAAAACAATAGAAAAGCGTGAACGTGACGGTCAAAGTGTCGACTATCTGATCCTGGCAATGCTTCTTGGAGAGATGAAGGTCATGGTTCCGGTCGACAGTGTGGAACGTGTTGGCTTGAGGCATGTTATCGAAAATGATGATATCGATGCCGTTGAAAAAGTTTTGGAAGAACGTCCTGATAATTACAATAAAGCTATTACATGGAACAGACGCTTTAATATGTATTTGGAAAAAATGAAAAGCGGTAATGTTTTTGAAGTTGCCGATGTAATAAGAACATTGCAGGTGCAGGAGAATGAAAAAAAATTATCTACCGGCGAGCGTAGATTATTGGGTACAGCCAGACAGATTTTGATCAGCGAAGTGATGCTTGTAAAAAATGCTGAACAGCAGGATATTGAAAACTGGCTGAATAAGTTTTTTTAGTGAAATACGTCGGATTTTCCGACGTATTTTATTTTTTTAGCTGTTTTTAATACGAAAATTGTAGTAAAATATTATATTATCCATATTATTCAAAGAAAGGAGGTGTAAAGATGTTAAACAGGATTTTGAAGCTGACCATTGTCGTTGTGTTTGCGCTTACCGGACTCATACTTACTGAATATTTACTGCCTTATATTTCGGATTTTTTTGGTTACGATCTTTATGACAACGGCTTTTTTGGCATAGCTTTGGCAACTATTGTTTCAGGTGCTGTGGGCATCTTTGTTTTTGGTGGTCTTGGTGTAGCTGTTGCACCGGTGCTTATTTATCATATTATGGGTTATACGGAACGTATGGCGATCGTTTTATCCAAGGTGCCGACCAGTGATATTCTTGTTATGACGCTTGGTATTGGTATTGGTTTGATTTTGGCTAACCTTTTGGGTGGGCCTTTTTCGCATTTGCCGATTATTGGTCCCTATATTCCTTTGATCTTTAGTCTGGTGCTTTCTATTATTGGGGCGAAAGTTGCTTTACGTAAGCATAAGGATATCGTAGGCTTTTTTAACCGCAGTATTCCTAGCTTAAAAGGTGCGGTAAAACCGGCTGCAGTTAAATCGTTGGCGCTGAGTGACAGATTGTACAGTAAAAATAAATTACTGGATACCAGTGTCATTATCGACGGTCGTATTATTGATATTCTGAAAACAGGTTTTCTGGAAGGTCGTTTGATCGTTCCCAACTTTGTTTTGGAAGAATTGCAGAAGCTGGCAGATTCGTCTGATAATCTGAAACGGGCCAAAGGCCGCCGAGGTTTGGATCTTATTCAGGAGATACAGCAGAAAAATAAAGAACAATTGCTTGTAGAAGATACTGATTTTGAAGATTTGAATGAAGTAGATGCTAAATTGGTGAAATTGGCTAAACAGACAGAAGCTGTTATTATAACTAATGATTTCAATCTTAATAAAGTTGCCGAGATACAAGGTGTCAGTGTGCTTAATATCAATGATCTGGCTAACGCCATTAAACCGGTGGTTCTTCCGGGGGAAGAGATGAATGTTTTTGTCGTTAAAGATGGCAAAGAAAATAATCAGGGCGTTGCTTATCTTGAAGATGGTACAATGATCGTTGTTGAAGGCGGTAAAAAACTGGTAGGTGAAAATACTGCTGTTGTAGTAACTTCTGTCCTGCAGACTTCAGCAGGTAGAATGATTTTCGCGAAACTGAAATAGCGGGGGCGTTTATGGAAAAAATCATAGCGATTGTTCCGGCTGCAGGGTTAGGAAGCCGCTTGGGGTTAGGTAAAAATAAAGCTTTTGCCGATGTGGGCGGATTGCCGCTTCTGGTACAGTGTATGAGAATGCTGGCTGATACAGACTGTGTGAGCAGAGTGATCGCTGTTGTACGGCCACAGGAGGTCAAGGAAGCAGAATTGATGCTGGAGGAATACAGTAAGGAGTATTATCCGCTGTTGCCTTTCTGTGTTGTTGCCGGCGGAAAGGAACGACAGGATTCTGTTGCTAATGCTCTGTCTGCAGTTACGGAGAGTGATGGTTATATAGCTGTGCATGACGGTGCTCGTCCTTTTGCCGGCAAAGAGGTTTTTAAAAGAGTGTTGAAAGCTGCTGCCGATAGCGGCGCGGCCATTGCTGCTGTGCCTGTTAAGGATACGGTTAAGGTTGTGGATGAAAATAATCTTGTGCAGTATACGCCTGTGCGCAGTACTCTGCGTGCTGTGCAGACACCGCAGATTTTTAAAATCAGTATTTTAAAGCAGGCATACGAGCTTTTGCAGAAACAGCATGGTAATGTAACGGATGACGCTTCACTGATAGAACGTTTGGGAATAGCTGTTGCTGTTGCTGAAGGAAGCTATGAGAATATTAAGATTACAACGCCGGAAGATTTGATCCTGGCAGAAAATTTATGTAAAAGCAGAGGCCTTGTAAGATGATAGAAAAAAATAATAACTGGCCGCAGTTTCGTGTAGGCTGCGGGTACGATGTACATAAACTTGCTGCTGACCGTAAATTGATTTTATGCGGAGTTGAGATTCCTTATGGATCAGGGTTGTTAGGACATTCTGACGCCGATGTGGCCCTTCATGCATTGATGGATGCTCTGCTTGGCGCAGCGGGTCTTGGTGATATTGGCAGGCATTTTCCGGATACGGATATGAAATTTAAAGATGCCGATAGTATGCTGCTGTTGAGGCAGGTGGTTGGTTTACTGCAAAAGCATGGCTGGCAGATAAACAATGCCGATGTGACTATTATGGCACAGCGGCCTAAGCTGGCTCCCTATATTGAACAGATGGCGGCTAATATTGCCCGGGAAATGCGGATTGAAAGAAGTGCTGTCAATGTAAAAGCAACGACAACAGAGAAATTAGGTTTTGTTGGGCGGGGGGAAGGTATGGCGTCAGAGGCTGTTGTAAGTATTATCAGAGGATGATGTAAATTCGCTTTACTGAAACGAGGTACTCATATATGTCCTTGTGGTATCGTTTGAGTACTTAGTGAGGTCTTTACGGACTTAGCACTCATACATGCCCTTGTGGTATAATATTCAAGATAAGTATTTTTGGAGGGATCATTCTAATGTCTAATGAAATCAGAGTAAGATTTGCGCCGAGTCCGACTGGACCGTTCCATATCGGCGGCGCTCGCAGTGCTTTATTTAACTGGCTGTTTGCCCGTAAAATGGGCGGCAAGCTTGTTTTGCGTATCGAGGATACTGACCTTGAGCGTTCCAGCCGCGAATCTGAAGAGAATATCAAGGCTGCCTTAAAATGGTTAGGCTTGAATTGGGACGAAGGTATTGATGTAGGTGGGGAATACGGTCCTTATCGTCAAACAGAGCGTCTTGAACTGTATAAAAAATATACTGATCAGCTGCTGGCTGAAGGTAAGGCCTACTATTGTTACTGCACAGATGAAGAGCTGGAAGCAGAACGTCAGGCTTTGTCTGCCAAAGGGCAAATGCCTCGTTATATGGGCAAATGCCGTAATCTTACTTCTGAACAAATAGAACAGTACAAAGCTGAAGGACGCAAACCAACCGTACGTTTTCGTGTGCCTGCTGATCAGCAGATACTTGTCCGCGACATGGTTCGCGGCGATGTCGTTTTTGACTCTAACGGAATCGGAGATTTTGTTATCGTAAAATCTGACGGCATTCCTACTTATAATTATGCTGTAGTAATTGACGATGCGTTGATGAAAATTTCTCATGTTATTCGTGCTGAAGAGCATTTGTCAAATACTCCGCGCCAATGCCTTATTTATGATGCGCTGGGCTTTACACAGCCTACATTCGGTCATATTTCATTGATTTTAGGTAAGGATCGCACAAAAATGTCTAAACGCCATGGCGCTACTTCTGTTGATCAGTATCGTCAGTTGGGGTATCTGCCGGAAGGCATTGATAATTTCCTGGCATTACTGGGCTGGGCTCCGAACAGCGAACAGGAGATTTTCAGTATGGAAGAGTTGATTCAGGCCTTTTCGATGGAGCATGTCGCTAAAAATCCCGCTGTTTTTGAAATCGATAAACTGAACTGGATCAATCAGCACTATATGCGGCAGTTGGATGAGGAAGCTTTTTTTGCCGCAGCTAAGCCGCATATGGTTGCTGCCGGCTATATGACAGGTGATGAGTGTGGCGAAAAGCTGGAATGGCTTAAACGTGTAGTTGCTACAGCCAAAGAGCATGTTGCTTTTGCTGCGCAGATCCCTGAATGTGTCGCTATGTATTTCAGTGATGAATTTGAATTTGAAAATGCAGAGGCTGCTGCAGTTCTGCAGGAAGAATCAGTACCAACAGTAATGAATATGTTGTTCGAAGAATTGCCTAAGCTGGAAGTTTTAGATGGACCTGCTGTAAAAGCTGCTTTCAAAGCTATCCAAAAAGCTACCAAGCTGGGTGGCAAAGCTGTATTTATGCCGATCCGTGTTGCTTTAACAGGAAATCAGCATGGCCCGGAACTGGCTGAAATGGTGCCGTTGCTTGGTTTGGAACGTACAGAAGCCAGAATTAGGGCGAGCCTTGCTAAGGCAGGTATTACTCTGTAGAGGAGAGCTTAGAATGACGATTAGAGTTTACAATACATTGACGAAACAAAAAGAAGAGTTTGTACCGGTACATCCGGGTAAAGCTAATATTTATGTCTGCGGTGTTACGCCTTATAACCATCCGCATATTGGTAATGCGCGTCCATTTGTAACATGGGATGTTATCCGCCGTTTTTTGGAGCATGAGGGCTATGATGTTCTGCATGTACAGAATTTTACTGATGTCGATGACAAAATAATCAACACTGCCAATAAAGAAGGCGTTTTATGGAGTGATGTCTGCGGACGTTATATAGATGCTTATTTTGAGGTAATGGATAAGCTCAATGTGCGTCGTGCACATGTATATCCGCGTGTTTCTGAGCATATGGAGGAAATTATTGAAACTGTAAAAGCTCTTATTGATCGTGGTTATGCCTACGAAATGGACGGCGATGTTTATTATAGCGTTGAAAAATTTGAGCATTACGGTGAACTTTCCGGGCGTAATCTGGAAGATATGATGGCAGGTGCGCGCGTTGATGTCAACGATAAAAAGCATAATCCAATGGATTTTGCCTTGTGGAAGGCTGCTAAACCGGGAGAGCCTTCCTGGAGCAGTCCCTGGGGTGAAGGACGTCCTGGCTGGCATATCGAATGCTCAACAATGAGTATGAAATATTTGGGAGAAACCTTTGATTTTCATGGCGGCGGCAGTGATTTGATTTTTCCGCATCATGAAAATGAGATTGCACAATCTGAAGGCTGTACAGGTTGCCATCCCTTTGTTAAATACTGGCTGCATAACGGGTTTATCACTGTTAATGAAGAGAAAATGTCTAAATCATTAGGTAATTTCTTTATGGTCATTGATATCCTCGAGCATTATGAGCCGGAAACACTGCGCTTTTTTATTCTTTCCACTCATTACCGTAGTCCATTGGACTTTAGTGATGAGAGGTTGGCGGAAGCGCAGCGCAGCTTGTCCAGGTTGAAAACGGCTCAGGAAAATCTGCAGGCCTTAATGGCTTTGATGAATGCTGGCCCGACAGAGGAAAGCCTGAAGCTGCGAAGAAAAGTTTTGGAACTGAGTAACGAGTTTATGGAAGCCATGCGTGATGATTTTAATACTGCTTTGGCAATCAGTCATATGTTTGCTTTGGCAAAGGAAATTAATATTTATCATCAAAGTATCGTCAGCGTCGGCAGTAAACCGGATGGAAAGCTTGTGTCTATATTGCAAAGTGTTTTCTCTGAAATGTGTTCTATTATTGGAGTACTGGAATCAACTCAAGGTGCTGTTGAAGCTGAAAGTTGCGGTTTGGAAGAACCACTGATGGAAATGCTTATTGCTATGCGCCAGGAAGCCAGGAGCAATAAGGACTATGCACAGGCTGATGCTTTACGTAATAAATTAAGCGAGATAGGAATTGTTCTGGAGGATACGCCTCAAGGCGTACGTTGGAAAAAACAGTGAAGTTTGAACAATATCAGCAAATAAAAGCTCATGCTTTGGCAGCCTGTACGGCTGCCGGGCTGACTTACGGAGAACCGAAACAACTTAATCCGATACTTTTGGCATATATCGGTGATGTTGTTTTTTCTCTTTATGTAAGGTTGAGGCTGCTGCCAACCTCAGGGCAGGTTCGTGTTATACATGATTTGGGTTCAAAAATGGTATCGGCGGTTATGCAGGCGAAGGCAATGGAGGCATTGCTGTCGGATTTGACGGAAGAAGAAGCCTATATTGCTAGGCGCGGCCGTAATACTAAATCGATAGTGCCTAAAAGCGCCTCCGTACATGAATATCGTATGGGAACAGCATTTGAAGCGCTGTTGGGCTGGTTATTTTTGAGCGACAGGGAAGAACGACTGGAGGAGATATTAGAGCGTTCTTTTGTAATTATTTCTGAGGCTATGCAGAAGAAAGGGTGAATTAACATGGAAGTAAAATTACTCAGACACACACCAGAACCGGAAAAGACAGTTGCTATGAGCGCACGTCTGTGCTATTCTCCCGTTGGTGCAGCCCAGCTTGAAGAAACAATGTCTGATGAACAGGCAGCAAAATTAGTGCGTAAACTTGTGGAAATGGGACATTTTTCGACATTGGAACATGTTACATTTACTTTCGCTATAGAAGGAGTTTCCAGAGTATTGACGCACCAGCTGGTGCGTCACCGTATCGCTTCTTATTCACAGCAATCGCAGCGTTATGTAAAAGAGCATGATTTTGAAACTATTATGCCTCCTACTATTTCCTCAAGGCCTGAGGCAAAAGCTAAGTTTGAACAGCTTATGGCTGATATTCAGGCTAGGTATAATGAATTTACTGATGAATTTGGAATCCCGGCAGAGGATGCCCGTTATGTACTTCCTAATGCGGCTGAAACTAAAATTGTGGCAACATTTAATGTCAGGTCTTTGATGAATTTCTTTAGCCTGCGCTGCTGTAATCGTGCCCAGTGGGAGATCAGGCAGCTTGCAGAAAAAATGCTGGCTGAATGTAAAAAAGCCGCACCGGTATTATTTGAAAATGCCGGTCCTACTTGCGTAAGTGAAGGTATATGCAGAGAAGGTGCAATGAGCTGCGGACGTTTGGACGCTATTTTAGCGGCAAAACAAAAACAACAGTGATAATTAGGAGGAGCTATGTCTGAAGAAATTCTTGCCGGACGCAATTCTGTAACAGAAGCCTTGCGCAGCGGCAGATCTATTAATAAACTGTTGGTGCAGGACGGAATCAAAGGCGGCAGTGTCAGTGAGATTATTGGCCTGGCGAAGACTGCGGGCGTAGTTTTGGAATTTTGTAAAGCTGAAAGATTGGATAAACTGGCAGATGGCTTGCGGCATCAGGGGTTTGTTGCCTTAGCTGCACCTATTCGCTTTCACAGTTTAGAAGAGGTTTTGGCATTGGCAAAAGAGAAAGATGAAACTCCTTTTTTGCTGCTGCTTGATGAGCTGCAGGACCCGCAGAATGTGGGAGCGCTGATTAGAACGGCGGATGCTGCTGGTGTGCATGGTGTGCTGCTTCCCAAGCGTCGCAGCTGTCCGCTAAATGCTGTGGTAGCGAAAATTTCTGCCGGTGCTGTTGAATATGTCCCAGTAGTTCAAATTGGTAATATTCCGCAGACGATTGAAGAATTGAAAAAACTTGGTTTTTGGATTGCCGGTGCGGATATGAACGGTGAGGATTATTACAAAAGTAATTTGACTGGCCCGATGGTCATTGTAGTTGGTGCTGAAGGAAAAGGACTGGGACGCCTTGTAAAAGAGAAGTGTGATATCATTGTCAGTCTGCCGATGCAGGGGGGAGTTTCTTCGCTGAATGCTTCGGCGGCAGGTGCCGTTTTGCTGTACGAGGTCGTACGTCAGCGCCGGGTGCAGGCGGGCGTTTAAAGTATGAAAGAATGGCTTGTAGTGGACGGTTACAATGTTATCAACAGTTGGCAGGATTTTCGTAAATTCCGTGAAGAGAACCTTGAGCATGCCCGTGAACTTTTAAAAGAAAAATTAGCCGAGTATATAGCTTTTAAAGGATATTCAGGAATTGTTGTTTTTGATGCCCAGGAAGTACAGGGAGTTGCATCATTCGAAAAAAACGGAGCTTTGGAGATTGTTTTCACGAATGAAGGTGAAACCGCTGATTCATGGATTGAACGACGCGTATATGATCTTGTTAAGAGCGGAAGCAGTGTTTTTGTTGTGACCAGTGATTATGCAGAACAGCTGAATGTTTTAGGGAGTGGGGCCTATAGGATTTCGGCGCGTGAATTTCGTGAAGAATATCTGCTTACAAAAAAACAGATCGCGCAGCGCAGCGAAAGACTTGCTAGGGGTTTGGGACGTAATGAACTTGGCGGCAGGCTGCAGGAGCATATTCTGGATCATTTTGAAAAGCTGCGGCGCAATACCTAAAAATTGACGCTGACATAACTATGGAGTATAATGAAAAAGCTGACAGATGCAGGAAATTCCTAGGAAACGGAGGTTGTGCCAATGAGTACGGAAACGCCATATAATCCCTATGCTGCTTTTGAAAACATGGCGGATGAAGATGTCGTCTTAAAGGCTAAACAAGAAGATAACGCACTTGCCCAGGAATATCTTTTGCATAAATACCGTAATTTTGTGCGGGCTAAAGCCAGAAGCTATTTTTTAATAGGCGCCGAACGCGAGGATATCATTCAGGAAGGAATGATAGGCCTTTATAAAGCTATCCGTGATTTTCGCGGCGATAAACTGTCATCTTTCAGAGCTTTTGCTGAATTGTGCGTTACTCGACAGATTATTACTGCTATAAAAACAGCTACCAGGCAGAAGCATATTCCTCTTAATTCATATGTTTCTTTGAATAAGCCTATTTATGAAGAGGATTCTGATAGAACTTTGTTGGATATTATTTCCGGTGTTAAAGTTGCTAATCCTGAAGATATGATTATCAGCAGGGAAGAGTTTGCTGATATTGAGAATAAGATGAATAATATTCTCAGTGACCTTGAGTGGAAGGTTTTGATGAGTTATCTGGATGGCAAATCTTATCAGGAAATTGCCGTTGAACTGGATAGGCACATCAAATCAATTGATAATGCTTTGCAGAGAGTGAAACGCAAATTAGAAAAGTACATTACAAATCGTAATGATAACACTGATCTGAGTGAGGTTTATAGTGGGCTTTTAGCTATTGATCCCAGCGAACGGTTCAGTCATCGTAAACGTGATTAATAAATTGATAAATGTGAAACAAAAAAGCAACATCATTTAGATTTTTCTGAATGATGTTATTTTTTTAAAGGATTTCGTAAATAAACAGCGAATATAGCAATAACTAGAAAGTGAAGGGCAAATTTTACGCTGAGCGTAATTGGGAGGTAATGGACATGAGCCAAGTAGAAGAATTTGTAAAAATTGTAGAAGGCGTTAAAGATCACGATGTAAAAGTAGTTATCGTAACAGGTAAACCGGGCAGCGGTAAAAGTAAAGTATTGCGTGAAGCTGCTGAAGAGAAAAAGTGGGATTACATCGATTGCCGCCTTTTAATTACTGAAAAATTTTTGGAGGTTCCTCCTGGAGAACGTCAGGCAAAAGCACCTGAGATGATGGCAGACATATTGGAAGGATATGACAGCGAAGTTATTTTGTTGGATCGTCTGCAAACACTGTTCGTACCGGTGTTTCATATTGATGTCGATGCTTTGCTGCATAAACTTAGTGAGAAATTTGTGATTGTAACAGCTTGGCCGGGTTACCTTGAAGAAGGAAAACTCTGTTATGATAAATTTGATGGAACGGAATCGATCCGTATCAGTTCGGAAGGTTTTACGGTTTGGAACGTTGATTAAAAAGCGAGGTAAGCAATGAGCCAAGCAAAGAAAAGACTGGCAGTTTTGACTGGCGGCGGCGATTGTCCCGGGTTAAATGCAGTCATCAGGGCTGTAGTGAAAACAGCTCTTAATAATAGATATGAAATATTTGGCATAGAAAATGGTTTTAACGGCCTCGTGACAGGCCGGATGGGACTGATGGATTACAAAGATGTTTCAGGTATTCTGCCGCGGGGCGGAACAATTCTTGGAACAACTAACCGCGACAATCCCTTTAAATTTGCAGTAGAAGAAAACGGGGAATTGGTTTATTATGATAAACGCGCGGAAGTATTGGCTAATCTTGAAAAACATGGTATTGAAGCTTTAGTGGTTATCGGCGGAGACGGCAGCTTAAATATAGCTGCAAGGCTGGCTAAAGAATGCGGAATAAAGGTCGTGGGGGTACCTAAAACGATCGATAACGACCTTCCGTGTACAGAACGTACTTTTGGTTTTGACACAGCAATGGCGATGGCTACAGAAGCTTTGGATAGGATCCATACAACGGCAGAATCCCATCATCGCGTTATGGCGCTGGAAGTTATGGGACGTTATGCTGGCTGGATCGCATTGCATTCCGGCATAGCCGGCGGAGCAGATGTTATTTTGATACCGGAGATCCCTTACAGTATCAACTCGGTTATCGGAAAAATCAGGGCCCGCCAGGCTGCTGGGAAACAATTCAGTATTATTGTTGTAGCTGAAGGGGCACGACCTGTGGGCGGGGAAATGTCGATCGCGCGCATGGTCAAGGGCAGCTTCGAGCCCATCCGTCTTGGCGGAGCAGGAGAAAAACTGGTTCGCGAGATAGAGGAAAAAACGGGTATCGAATCGCGGTGTACTGTATTAGGTTATTTACAAAGAGGCGGCACGCCTACACCTTTCGACAGAGTTCTTTCTACGCGTTATGGTGTAGCAGCGGCCGAGGCTTGCATGCGCAAGGAATATAACGTTATGGTATCACTGCAAAACGATAAGATCGTTACGGAGCCTATTGAGAAGGTTGCCTCCGAGCCACGGTTAGTACCAGTAGACAGCGATATAATTCGCACAGGACGTCAAATGGGCTTATGTTTTGGTGACTGACCCAATAAGTAAAACAAAAGAACTTTAGTTTACAGCAACATTCAGAGGACAGCGGAAATGGACGCCGCTGTCCTTTTCTTTATTATTCAGATAAATTTCAGGTAAATTTATATAATTAAACTTGGCGGTAGCGATAATAACCTGTATAATGTAGAAGTTAGTAAAATTTATGTGGCAATGTAATTATGGAAGGATAGATAATTATAATGGATCAGAATCTTATAGCGGTAATAGTAGGCTTTGTAGAAGGGGTAACGGAGTTTTTGCCGGTGTCATCAACAGGTCATATGATTATAGTAGGACATATGCTGGGTTTTGATGGTCCGGCGGCAGATATTTTTGACGTTTTCGTACAGCTGGGGGCGATTTTGTCAGTTATTTTTATTTATAAAGAACGTTTTGCTAGATTTTTTACAAAAGAAGGCTGGCAGGCTGATAAAGGGCTGAGCGTCTGGCATGTAGCCGCTGGTATTGTGCCTGTAATGGGCGTGGCTTTTTTTGCATATAAATATATTAAAGAATATCTTTTTTCTCCATTTACAGTAGCGATAGGATTGGTATTGGGTGCTTTATTAATGATGTATGCTGAATATAAGACTAAAGATAACCAAGCAGAATTATTGGATGATTTAGATAAGATCTCTTTAAAACAGGCGGCGCTTGTTGGGGCGTTTCAGTTGCTTTCGTTGTGGCCTGGTTTTTCCCGGTCGGGAAGTACTTTGGCGGGTGGACTTTTAGTAGGTTTAAAACGTGAGACTGCAGCAAATTATACTTTTTTGATTGCTGTACCTTTGATGTTTGTAGCCTGTCTTTATGATCTTTTAAAAAATATCAGTATTTTAACAGTAGATGATCTGCAGATGTTGGCGATTGGTTTTGTGGTTGCTTTTGTGGTTGCTTACTGGTCCGTGCTGTGGTTTTTAAAATTTCTTCATAAATATAGCTTGACATCTTTTGCATATTATCGTATCATACTTGCTGTAGCTGCTTTAACATACTTTTACTTTTAAAGAGTTTTGTAAAAAAAGTTACTGAATTAATTGAAAAGTAGTTGACAAAATGATTATGTTAATATATAATCTTCCTTGTCACTAATTAAGTGCTGGCATAGCTCAACTGGTAGAGCAGCTGACTTGTAATCAGCAGGTTGTGGGTTCAAGTCCTATTGCCAGCTCCAAATGGAGAGGTTCCCGAGTGGCTAAAGGGAGCAGACTGTAAATCTGCCGCGTTTCGCTTCGTTGGTTCGAATCCAACCCTCTCCACCACTTTCTTAATTAGTTTTCATCGCGGGGTGGAGCAGTTGGTAGCTCGTCGGGCTCATAACCCGAAGGTCGTTGGTTCAAGTCCAGCCCCCGCAACCATTTTGATTATTTGGTTGCGATGCTGATGTAGCTCAGTCGGCAGAGCGTATCCTTGGTAAGGATAAGGTCACCAGTTCAATCCTGGTCATCAGCTCCAAATAAATATGGCGGCGTAGCTCAGTTGGCTAGAGCATTCGGTTCATACCCGGAGTGTCCGCGGTTCAAATCCGTGCGCCGCCACCAATAAAAAATAAAACCTCAGTGATGGGGTTTTTTTTATTATAGTCATAAAACCAAGCAGGAGTTTACAGGCAGACAGCGAATATGGTAAAATGGCGTCAAAGCCTATTTTATAAAAAACAAAAGAGATTCGGAGGAAAAATGAATGGCAAAGCAAAAATATGAAAGAACAAAACCGCATGCTAATATCGGCACCATCGGTCACGTAGACCATGGTAAAACAACCCTGACCGCAGCAATCACCAAAGTATTGGCTTCTAAAGGCGGCGCAGAATTCATGGATTACTCCATGATCGATAAAGCACCTGAAGAAAGAGAACGCGGAATCACCATCAACACTTCCCACGTAGAATATGAAACAGCAACCCGCCACTATGCACACGTAGACTGCCCGGGCCATGCCGACTATGTAAAAAACATGATCACCGGCGCAGCACAAATGGACGGAGCGATCCTCGTAGTATCCGCAGCAGACGGCCCGATGCCGCAAACTCGTGAGCACATCCTTCTTGCTCGTCAAGTAGGCGTACCTGCAATGGTAGTGTTCCTGAATAAAGCAGATATGGTAGACGATCCGGAACTGATCGAATTAGTAGAAATGGAAGTACGTGAACTGCTCTCCAGCTACGACTTCCCCGGCGACGACATTCCTGTAGTAGTAGGGTCTGCACTGAAAGCACTTGAAGGCGACGCAGCATACGAAGCAAAAATCATGGAACTGATGGACGCAGTAGACGCATACATTCCTATTCCGGAACGCGCAACTGACAAACCGTTCCTGATGCCTGTAGAAGACGTATTCACAATTACCGGCCGTGGCACAGTAGCAACAGGCCGTGTAGAACGTGGTATCATCAAAGTAGGCGACAATATTGAGATCGTAGGAATGACAGAAGAGAAAAAAGCAACAGTAGTAACGGGCGTAGAAATGTTCCGTAAATTACTGGACGAAGCAGTAGCAGGAGACAACATCGGCTGCCTGCTGCGTGGTGTAGACCGTAAAGATATCGAACGCGGTCAAGTACTTGCAAAACCCGGCAGCATCCATCCGCACACAAAATTCAAAGCAGAAGTATATGTACTGACGAAAGAAGAAGGCGGCCGTCATACACCGTTCTTCAACGGCTATCGTCCGCAGTTCTATTTCAGAACAACAGACGTAACCGGCGTAACTGAATTACCGGAAGGTATTGAGATGGTAATGCCTGGCGATAACGTAACCATGGACGTAGAGCTGATCACTCCGATCGCAATCGAGCCTGGTCTGCGTTTTGCAATTCGCGAAGGCGGCCGTACTGTTGGCGCCGGCGTTGTTGCTGCTATCAACGAATAAGTAAGAGAGCGATAACTTGGTTTTCTGCTAAGGCCGGTCCGAAATAGACCGGTCTTAGCATATTTTTGAAAGTTTGTTGACATAGAGTGTTAACTGTGGTACTCTATATTAGTGAAATTTTGTGATTGGTAATCTATGAGTAAGAGAGGTGTTAAATATGCGCAGTTTAGTTACCATGGCTTGCACTGAGTGCAAACAACGCAACTATCAAACCAACAAAAACAAAAAGAACGATCCTGATCGTATCGAACTGAATAAATATTGCAAGTTCTGCAAAAAACACACTTTACATAAAGAAACTAAATAATTTTTGTTAACGTGTGATTTAGTATCAGGTATTCAAGCAAGGATGTGAAAAAATGGCCGTTCCGGAAACTACGGGTGTGAAGAACGCAGGCGGTATTACACGCTTTATGCGTGAAACTAAAGTAGAACTGAAAAAAGTAACCTGGCCTACCAAACAAGAGCTTATTGCTAATACTGCAGTGGTTTTGATTGCGGTTGTTATTTGTGCAGCATTGATTTGGGTCATTGATTCCTTCTTCAATGTTGTTTTTCGCTTGATTTTGCAATAAGGCTGCGTAAGGAGGAAAGGGAAGCTTCCCTATCATTAATATGGAATCAGAAAAACGTTGGTATGTAATCCACACTTATTCCGGTTATGAGAATAAGGTAAGCGCAAATCTGGAACGTAAAGTTCATTCCTTGGGTATGGAAAATGAAATTTTCCGTATTGTGATACCTATGGAAAATGAGGTTGAAGTAAAAGACGGTAAAAAACGCAGCGTCCAGAGAAAGGTTTTTCCTGGTTATGTGCTTGTAGAGATGATTGTAAATGATCGCTCTTGGTATGCTGTGCGTAATACACCGGGTGTGACCGGCTTTGTCGGTTCTGGTACTAAACCGATTCCTTTGACTGATGAAGAAGTCAAACAGATCATGCGCTCCATGGGCGTAGAAGAAAGCCGCCCCAAAATTGATTTACAATTACAACAGATGGTTCGTTTGAAAACTGGTCCGTTTGCCGGCTGTGTCGGCAGCGTTTCTGAAATCAATGAAGAACGTGGTAAACTGAAAGTTCTGGTTAGCATGTTCGGACGCGAAACACCTGTTGAGATTGATTTTACTCAGGTTGAAGAAGCTGAATAATAAGGAGGTGTAATAAATGCCGAAAAAAGTCGTAAAAATGGTAAAATTACAGGTACCGGCTGGTAAAGCTACTCCGGCTCCTCCTGTAGGCCCTGCACTTGGCCAAGCTGGTGTAAACATCATGGCTTTTGTTAAGGAGTTCAATGAACGTACTGCTCAACAAGCAGGTTTGATCATTCCGGTAGAAATTACCGTATTTGAAGATCGTTCCTTTACTTTCATTACAAAAACTCCTCCGGCACCGGTTTTGCTGAAAAAAGCTGCTGGTCTGGAAAAAGGTTCCGGCGAACCAAACAAAAAGAAAGTTGCTCAATTGAGCCGCGATAAAGTTCGCGAAATCGCTGAAGCTAAAATGGCTGACCTGAATGCTGCTGATATCGAAGCTGCTATGAGAATGGTAGAAGGTACTGCGCGCAGCATGGGTATAACAATCGTTGACTGATTTATAGTCGACTATTTATGTGGGAGGAATTATCCGTTTGTACCACAAGGAGGAAAGTTTAATGGCAAAATTTGGTAAAAAATATCAAGACGCTTTGAAACTTATCGAAGCCGACAAATTCTATGCTCCTAAAGAAGCAGTAGAATTAGTTAAAAAAACTTCTGTTACTAAATTTGACAGCACTGTAGAAGTTGCTTTCAAATTAGGCGTAAATCCTAAATACGCTGACCAACAAGTTCGTGGTGCTCTAGTTCTTCCTCATGGCACTGGCAAATCTAAATCTGTTTTAGTATTTGCTAAAGGCGCTAAAGTTCAGGAAGCAGAAGCAGCTGGTGCTGACTATGTAGGCGGCGAAGAATTGGTTGCTAAAATCCAAGGCGGCTGGACTGATTTCGAAGTCTGCGTTGCAACTCCTGATATGATGGGTGTTGTAGGCCGTTTGGGTAAAATCCTCGGTCCTAAAGGCTTGATGCCTAACCCGAAGGTTGGTACAGTTACTATGGATGTAACCCGTGCTATCAACGAAATTAAAGCCGGTAAAATCGAATATCGTACTGATAAAGCTGGTAATGTTCAAGCTCCTATTGGTAAGGCTTCTTTTACCGAACAACAACTGTTGGAAAACTACATCACTTTGGTCGATACTCTGATCAAAGTAAAACCGTCTGGTGCAAAAGGTCAGTATATTAAATCTATAACTGTATCTACCACTATGGGACCTGGCGTAAAAATTGACGTTTTGAAAGCTAACAGCGACAAATAAGATTTTTGATGTAGTAACAACTTTATAAATCAGAAGATAATCGGGCCATAGACAGCAGGTGCGGTAACGCATAAGTAGAAATACACCTGCCGAGGCTGGAGACGATGAAGATAGACCTTCGCGACCTCCGGCTTAGGCCGAGAGGTCTTTTTGATTTTATAAAATCATTTTTTAAGAAGGAGGTGTGATGCATGGCAGTTATTAGACCTGAAAAAGCAGCTAAAGTTGCTGAGATCAAAGAATTGCTGACAGCTTCCAAGTGCACTATTCTGGTTGATTTTTGCGGTTTGACCGTAGCTCAGGATACAGCATTTCGCCGCAAAATGCGCGAAGCTGGCGTCAAATATGGCGTTGTAAAAAATACAATGCTGCGTATTGCTGCAAATGAAGCCGGCATCGAAGGTTTAGAGCCTGTATTGGAGAAAAACACTGCAATTGCAGTTGCTCCTGAAGATCCCGTTGCTGTAGCAAAAATTATTTGCGATTTCGCAAAAGAAAACAAAGCTCTGACTATCAAAGCTGGTGTACTCGACGGTCAAGTTATCGACGAAGCTGCAATTAAAGCTTTGGCAGAACTTCCGCCGAAAGAAGTCCTCATTGCAAAAATGCTGGGCAGCATGAATGCTCCAATCAGCGGTTTTGTCAATGTACTGCAAGGTACTATCCGCAACGTTGTTTATGCACTCGAGGCTGTTCGTCAGCAAAAAGAGTCCGCATAAGCAGTGTGTCTAACCAAGCAAGTTAAAACAAAAAATAAAACATTTGAATTTATGGAGGTATATATAATGAACAAAGAACAAATCATCGAAGCTATTGAATCTATGACCGTACTCGAACTTTCCGAATTGGTAAAAGCTCTGGAAGAAAAATTCGGCGTATCCGCTGCTGCTCCTGTAGCTGTAGCTGCTGCTCCTGCTGCTGGCGGCGCTGCTGCTGCTGAAGAAAAAACTGAATTTGACGTAGTTTTGACTTCCGCTGGCGCTGGCAAAATCAACGTTATCAAAGTTGTTCGTGAAGCAACTGGTCTTGGCCTGAAAGAAGCAAAAGAAATCGTTGACGGCGCTCCTAAAGCTGTTAAAGAAAAAATCTCCAAAGCTGACGCTGACGCTTTGAAAGCTAAACTTGAAGAAGCTGGCGCTTCCGTAGAATTGAAATAATTTCAATTAGAACTTTAATAAGCTTCCTGTTTTGCAGGAAGCTTATTTTTTATTTTATTACTTGCTATTGACAATAGAAAAACTTTGTGATATCATAATAAACTACAGTAAATAAATGAATTGCAGGTATTTTGATAACGGTCACGATGGCTCAGTGGTTGGGAATCGTGTACTGCTCATACGGTAAAGATGAAGTTCGTTCATCGAAGACAATACGCAAGGTCCTTGAGACAATCTGGAACCTTGCTTTTTTTGTCATTCGTGAAACGGGCTGAGTTTGGCCTGCCTGACAAAATATGAAGGGGTGAGGGATTACATGTTTAAACCGGTTCCCGTAGGCGATAGGACTCGGTACAGTTATGCCAGAATCAATGAAGTATTACCAATGCCTCATTTGATTGACATCCAAAGAAAATCGTATGAGTGGTTCATGCGAGAAGGTCTTTGCGAAATTTTTCATGACATTTCTCCGATCAAGGATTTTACAGGTAATTTAGAACTTTCGTTTGAGGGCTTTACGTTAGGGGATCCTAAATATAGCGTTGAAGAATGTAAAGAGCGTGATGCTTCTTACTCGGCACCATTAAACGTAAACGTTCGCTTGCTTTACAAAGACACCGGCGAGATCAAAGAATCTAAAGTTTTCATGGGTGATTTTCCACTGATGACTGAAACCGGTACTTTTATTATCAACGGTGCTGAACGTGTTATTGTCAGTCAGTTGGTTCGTTCTCCAGGCGTATACTACAATGTATCCATGGATCCCAGTGGTAAAAAAATGTATGGTACTACTGTTATTCCAAACCGTGGTGCCTGGATTGAATTTGAAACAGATGTTAATGATGTTATTTATGCTCGTGTAGATCGCACCAGGAAATTACCTGCTACGGTTTTACTGCGTGCTTTGGGTTTATCCAGCAATGCTGAGATTTTGGCATTGTTCGGTGAGCATCCTTCCGTTTTGGCAACTTTGGAACGTGATGCAACTACCAATCGCGAAGAAGCTTTAATTGAGATTTATAAGAAACTGCGTCCAGGCGAACCGCCTACTTTGGAAAATTCTACGCAGTTGATTGAAGCTACATTTTTTGATAATAAGCGCTATGATCTTGCCAGTGTAGGTCGTTATAAACTCAATAAAAAATTGGGCTGGCGCCGTCGTTTGCTGGATAAGGTTCTTGACGCACCGCTTGTTGATACTTCTACCGGAGAAATTATTCTGCCGGCAGGTACTAGAATTGATGATAAAGCTATTGATATCATCGAGCAAAGTGAAATTTTCAGCGGCGTAGGATTGAAAGAGGTTTTCATCCGCGTAAAAGAACAAGTACTGAAATTAATCTGTACTGCTGATATTCCCGAAAAACACCGTACTGTAACCGTAGAAGACGTTTTGGCATCTTTTGGTTATCTGCTCAACCTGATGGATGGTTTAGGTACAGGCGACGATATTGACCATTTGGGTAACCGTCGTGTACGTAGTGTCGGAGAATTATTACAAAATCAATTCCGGATCGGTTTAGCCCGTATGGAACGTGTTGTTAAAGAGCGCATGACTATCCAAGACGTAGATGTAATCACGCCGCAGGCTTTGATTAATATTCGTCCTGTTGTTGCGGCAATTAAAGAATTCTTTGGCAGCAGTCAGTTGTCTCAGTTTATGGATCAGAATAACCCGTTAGCTGAGTTAACACATAAAAGGCGTCTGTCTGCACTTGGCCCTGGTGGTTTGAGCCGCGAACGCGCCGGTTATGAAGTGCGTGACGTACATCATTCACATTATGGTCGTATGTGTCCTATTGAAACGCCTGAAGGTCCTAATATCGGACTTATAGGTTCTTTGTCTACCTTTGCTATTATCAATAAATATGGTTTTATGGAAACTCCATATCGTAAGGTTGATAAAGAAGAGGGACGTGTTACTGACGAAATCGTTTATCTGACGGCTGATGAAGAGGACGAATATATTTGTGCCCAGGCCAATGAACCGCTTGATGAAAACGGTTATTTCTTGGGTGAACGTGTTACGGCACGTTATCTGAATGAAGTTTTGTCTTTGCCTCCGAATCAGGTTGACTATATGGACGTTTCTCCGAAACAGGTTGTATCTATCGCTACGGCGCTGATACCGTTCTTGGAAAACGACGATGCGAACCGCGCATTGATGGGTGCTAATATGCAGCGTCAGGCTGTGCCGCTTTTGTGTACGCAGTCGCCTGTTGTTGGTACCGGTATGGAATATAAGGTTGCCGTTGACTCTGGCGTATGCGTACTTGCTAAACGTGCGGGTATTGTTGAGCGTGTTGTTGGCAATGAAATCCGTGTACGTGCAGAAGATGGCAGTGTTGATGTTTATGAACTTTTAAAATTTAAGCGTTCTAATCAGGGAACTTGTGTCAATCAGCGTCCTATCGTCAATAAAGGCGATAAAGTAGTTGAGAAGCAGGTGCTGGCAGATGGACCGGCGACTGATCATGGTGAATTGGCGCTTGGACACAATGTAATTGTTGCTTATATGCCGTGGGAAGGCTATAACTACGAGGATGCTATTTTGCTGAGCGAAGATCTGGTCAAAGCGGATATCTTTACATCTATCCATATCGAAGAATATGATTGTGATGCCCGTGATACTAAGCTTGGCCAGGAAGAAATTACCCGTGATATTCCCAACGTTTCCGAAGAAGCATTGAAAGATCTTGATGAACGCGGGATTATCCGTATCGGCGCAGAAGTACGTCCTGGCGATATCCTTGTTGGTAAGGTTACGCCGAAAGGTGAAACTGAGCTGACTGCAGAAGAACGTTTGCTGAGAGCCATCTTTGGTGAAAAAGCTCGCGAAGTTCGTGATAGCTCGCTGCGTGTGCCACATGGCGAAGCTGGTAAAATTGTCAGCGTTAAAGTATTTACCCGTGAAAACGGCGATGAGCTGCCGCCTGGTGTAAATGAACAAGTTCGTGTGCATATCGCGCAAAAACGTAAGATTTCTGAAGGCGATAAGATGGCAGGCCGCCATGGTAATAAGGGTGTAGTTTCCCGCATCATGCCGCGTGAAGATATGCCGTTTCTGCCAAGCGGAGAGCCGGTTCAAATCGTATTGAATCCTTTGGGCGTACCTTCCCGTATGAATATCGGACAGATTTTGGAAACTCATTTAGGCTGGGCTGCACGCGCTCTAGGCATGCAGATTGAAGCCGGTGTTGAAGGTTTGGCTGATCGTTTTGAGAAAGCCGGTTATGATGTTGAAAAATATGGAATGCCTGAAACTGTAGAAATCGATAAGTTCGGTGAAGAAAGCATCAAAGCAATGAAGATGTCCGTACCTGTTTTTGACGGTGCTCATGAAGAAGATATGAATGCTACTCTTGATTTGGCTGGAGTAGATCCGAGTGGTAAAACAAGGTTGTATGACGGTCGTACAGGTGAACCTTTTGATAACAAGGTTACAGTTGGCTGCGTATATATGCTTAAGTTGCATCACTTGGTTGACGACAAGATACATGCCCGTTCTACCGGTCCGTACTCTTTGGTTACCCAACAGCCTCTTGGTGGTAAAGCTCAGTTTGGCGGGCAACGTTTTGGTGAGATGGAGGTTTGGGCCCTGGAAGCTTATGGTGCCGCTTATACTCTGCAGGAAATTCTCACAGTCAAATCTGACGACGTTGTGGGCCGTGTAAAAACTTATGAAGCTATTGTTAAGGGTGAGAACGTTCCTGAACCTGGTGTGCCCGAATCCTTTAAAGTTCTTATCAAAGAGCTGCAAAGTATCGGTCTCGATATTAAGGTGCTCAATGAAGACGAAGAAGAGATTTCCATGCGCGACAGTGATGATGATGTCACTGAAACTGCACGTGACCTCGATTTGAACATCGACGGCGAGATTCCGGCTGTTGCTGCTGTTGAAACAGATGAATATACTGTTGATGAAAATAGCGTTGAAGATGCGGAATTTGATTTAGTTGCAGATATTGGCAACTTTAACATGGAAGCTAAAGATGAGTTGGACGGAGATGTAAATAACTCCGACGATATTGAATAGAAGGGAGCGATCGATTCTTGTTGGATGTAAATAATTTTGAGTCTATGCGTATCGGTCTGGCTTCACCGGAACAAATCAGAACTTGGTCCTATGGCGAAGTAAAGAAACCGGAAACTATTAACTACAGAACTTTGAAACCGGAACGCGACGGTTTGTTCTGTGAAAGAATATTTGGACCTACCAAAGACTGGGAATGCCATTGCGGTAAATACAAAAGAATTCGTTATAAAGGTATCGTCTGCGATAAGTGCGGCGTTGAAGTTACCCGCTCCAAAGTTCGTCGTGACCGTATGGGTCATATCGAACTGGCTGCACCTGTTTCTCATATCTGGTACTTTAAGGGTATCCCGAGCCGGATGGGATTGATTCTTGATATTTCGCCCAGGTCGCTGGAAAAAGTACTGTATTTTGCTAATTACATCGTACTTGATGCCGGCGATACTCCTTTGGTGAAAAAACAGTTGTTGAGCGAAGGCGAATATATCGAAGCCCGCGACAAATATGGCAGCGGTTTTAAAGTTGGTATGGGCGCTACTGCTATCAAAGCACTGCTGGAAGAGATCGATTTATCTGCATTAACTGCGGAACTGCGTGCTGAATTGAAAGAGGTAAGCGGACAAAGAAAAATTCGTGCCGTACGCCGTTTAGAAGTCTGTGAAGCTTTCCTGAAATCAGGCAATCGCCCTGAATGGATGATTTTGGATGTTGTTCCTGTAATTCCTCCGGAACTGCGTCCGATGGTACAATTAGACGGCGGACGTTTTGCGACTTCTGACCTTAATGATTTGTATCGTCGTGTCATCAACCGTAATAATCGGTTAAAAAGATTGCTTGAACTCAATGCTCCTGATATCATCGTACGTAATGAAAAACGTATGCTTCAGGAAGCTGTTGATGCTTTGATTGACAACGGACGCCGTGGCCGTCCAGTAACAGGTCCTGGTAATCGTCCTTTAAAATCTCTTTCTGATATGCTGAAAGGTAAACAAGGTCGTTTCCGTCAGAACCTGTTAGGTAAACGTGTTGACTATTCCGGTCGTTCTGTTATTGTAGTAGGGCCTGAATTGAAAATGCATCAATGTGGTCTGCCTAAAGAAATGGCGCTGGAATTGTTTAAGCCTTTTGTCATGAAACGCTTGGTTAACAGCGGTCAGGCTACTAATATCAAAAGTGCAAAACGCATGGTAGAACGTGCTACTACTGCTGTTTGGGATGTTTTGGAAGATGTAATCAAAGAACATCCTGTGCTTTTGAACCGTGCACCGACTTTGCATAGGCTTGGTATCCAGGCTTTTGAGCCGATCTTGTCTGAAGGGCGTGCAATCAAACTGCATCCTCTGGTATGCACTGCATACAATGCCGACTTTGACGGTGACCAAATGGCAGTCCATCTGCCGCTGTCTGCTGAAGCACAGGCCGAGGCCAGGATGCTGATGCTCTCGGTTAATAATATTCTGGCCCCGAAAGACGGAAAACCTGTTGCTGTACCTTCGCAGGATATGGTTTTAGGTTCATATTACCTGACAATCATCAAAGAAGGCGCTAAAGGCGAAGGGATGCGTTTCAGCAGCTTTAATGAAGCTTTGCTGGCTTATTTCCACGGTGAAGTTGAACTGCAGGCACGTATTAAGATTTATATCCCGAACAAGGATATTTATGAAGAACCTTCCAGCGAAGGGGTAAGTCTGGTAACGACTACTGTCGGCAATGCGATACTTAATGAAGAACTGCCGGTTGAAATGCGATACTTCCATTTAGAAGATGAAGTAAACGAAGCCGGTAAAAAAGTTAAAGTATGGCATTTGAATAAACTGCTTGATAAAAAAGAATTGGGACGTCTTGTTGCTAAGGCACATAAATTGTATGGCAATTTGCGTACGGCTGAAATCCTTGACGTTGTTAAGAAAATGGGTTATGACAATGCTTGTAAAGCAGGTATTTCCATTGCTGTTTCCGATATCAAAATTCCGCCTGAAAAGGCAGAGATTTTGGCTGCTACGGAAAAAGAAATCGATAAAACTGAGCGTATGTTCCGTCGTGGTTTGATGAGTGAGGACGAACGTTATCGCAAGGTTATCGAACTTTGGGGCAAGGCTACTGATGATGTAACCAATAAGCTTATGTCGTCCACAATGGATCCGTTTAACTCTGTGTATATGATGGCTAATTCTGGTGCCCGCGGTAATACGCAGCAGATCCGTCAGCTGGCTGGTATGCGTGGTTTGATGGCAGATCCTTCCGGTCGTATCATTGACCGACCGATCAAGGCTAATTTCCGTGAAGGCCTGACTGTTTTGGAATACTTTATTTCAACTCATGGTGCTCGTAAAGGTTTGGCTGATACAGCATTGCGTACTGCTGACTCCGGTTATCTGACCCGTCGTTTGGTTGACGTTGCTCAGGATGTGATCGTACGTGAAGATGACTGTGATATCGTTGGTATCAATCTTGTAAAAGAGCGCGGACGTCTTTGCAAAGCAACCTTGGGTTCCAGTCAGAATAAACTGCGCGAGATTGTTATTGGACGTAATTTGGCAGCTGGTATTACTGATCCTGCTACAGGTGAGTTAATTGTCGAAGCTGATACGATTGTGACAGAAGATTTGTATAACAAATTAGCTGCAGCAAAGGTCATGGAAGTAGTTTTATATGCTACTGACGATATGAGCGGAGAAGAAACCGAGACAATTCAGATTAATATCAGCGATGAACAATCTAATGCTGTATTGAAAGAAGCAATGATGCATCATTTTGATGGCCGAGAAGTTGCTGAAGATGTTGTGGCAGCTGATGGTACAGTGCTGATCGAAGCCGGTGCGACTTATGACGAAGCAATTATCGACGCTATTTTGGCTAATGGTACTGTCCGCGATGTTAAAGTTCGCAATAATGCAATCGAAGGTATTGAGATTGAATCGATTACCGAAGGTAAAAATAAACAAACTGTTATTGAATCTTTGCGCGACCGTATCGTAGGACGTTATCTTGCTGAAGATATTTTGGATAATGATGGTAATATCTGTTACCATATCAATGATTATGTTACTGAAGATATGGCGGATCAGATTTCTTCGTTGCGTGAAAAAGTAAAAATCCGTTCCGTACTCAATTGCAAAGCCAAAGTCGGCGTTTGCCGTAAATGTTATGGCCGTAATCTGGCTACAGGTAGAAAAGTTGAAGTTGGCGAAGCTGTTGGTACTATTGCTGCTCAATCCATTGGTGAACCTGGTACTCAGCTCACTATGCGTACGTTCCACACCGGTGGCGTAGCAGGTGACGATATCACTCAGGGCTTACCCCGTGTTGAAGAGCTGTTTGAAGCCCGTAAACCGAAACATCCTGGTTTACTTACTGAAAATGCTGGTACTGTACACATTGGTGAAGAAAATGGCATCCGTAAAGTAACTGTTACCAGTGAAGATGGGGAGCAGATTTATACTATTCCTTATGGGTCTAAACTCGCTGTTACCGAGGGCATGGTAATTGCTGTCGGCGATCGTCTGACTGAAGGGTCACTCAATCCGCATGATATTTTGCGTATCAGTGGTGTGCGTGCTACTCAGCGTTATCTGGTTCAACAGGTATTGGGAGTTTATAAATCTCAGGGTGTTGAGATTAACGATAAGCATATCGAAGTTATGGTTCGCCAAATGATGCGTAAAATCCGCATCGAAGAAGCTGGCGATACTTATATGCTGCCGGGTGAATATATCGATGTTGCAGAATTTGAAGCACAGAATGCGGAAATGCTGGAAAAAGGCTTACAGCCTGCAGAAGGACGTCCGGTGCTGCTTGGTATTACCAAAGCATCTCTGGCTACTGATTCTTTCCTGTCTGCTGCATCCTTCCAGGAAACTACACGCGTGCTGACAGATGCCGCAATCAAAGGCAAAGTTGATCCGCTTTTAGGACTTAAAGAAAATGTTATCATTGGTAAACTTATTCCGGCTGGTACCGGTATGAATCGTTATCGTGATATCAAAATCAAATATAACACTACTAATAGCGACCAACAGTAAAATTACAGACTTTTAAGTAAAACCTCTACTCCTTATCATAAAGGAGTAGAGGTTTTTATCAAATTAAACAACAGAATTTCATTAATTTTTGAAAAAAGCGAACGATAGGATGATTTTTTGTTAAAAAGTTCACATTATAATTGACACATAGGGAAGCTATTGGTAAAATTATAATAATAAATAAGATGGTAGAGATGACCCGAGAAGGATTTTTAGTTGCGCATATAGCAGTTGAAAGATTTCGACTTGGGTTTTATTTTTTCTCACAGATACTTTAGGAGGCAGAAGCATGAAAGTTGCTATTATTATGGGAAGTAATTCTGACTGGCCTATTCTTGAGCCGGCAGAAAAAACTCTGAAAGAATTTGGAGTAGAGGTAGAGGTGATAGTTGCTTCGGCACACCGTACTCCGGATGTGGTACATGAATTTGCTGCTGGCGCACGCAATCGCGGCGTAGAGGCTATTATTGCCGCTGCCGGTGCTGCTGCCCATTTAGGCGGTGTTATTGCTGCTTACACTACAGTGCCTGTAATCGGTATTCCCATCAATGCCACACCTTTGAATGGTATGGATGCGCTTTTAAGCTTTGTGCAAATGCCTGCAGGTATTCCTGTAGCGACGATGGCTATTAATGGCGCTAAAAATGCTGCTTTGTTTGCAGTACAGATACTGTCTGTAAAATACCCTGAACTGGTTACTAAATTAGCAGAAAATCGTTTGCAGATGCAGGAAGAGGTAAAAGCCAAAGGTGAGAAGCTCGCAAAAATGCGTGCTGAGGGTAAGTAAGAAATGGTTGAAAAAGGAGAATTAACTGTGCCTGGTATTGACTTTGAATTAGACAAATTACATGAAGAATGCGGTGTTTTTGGTATTTATTCGCATAAAGACGATGTTGCACTCAATACTTATTGGGGATTGTATGCATTGCAGCATCGTGGGCAGGAAAGTACCGGTATTGTTACTACTGATGGCAGCAATATGCAGGTCAAAAAAGGCATGGGTCTGGTAGCTGACGTTTATAAAGACGGTGTCGGTGATCTTACTGGACACATAGCTATCGGACATGTACGCTATTCAACAACTGGTTCCAGTATGGCATACAATACTCAACCGCTGCGCGTTTATTTTGACGGCGGTAACTTGGCTTTATCGCATAACGGTAATTTGACTAATGCTGCCGAATTGCGGTCTCGCTTGACCAGAGATGGTGTGGTTTTTCAGACTACTGTTGACACAGAGGTTGTTTTGAGCCTGATTGCCCGCTCGCGGAAAGAGAAAGTTGAAGACCGTGTTGCTGAAGCAGTTAATGAAATCAAAGGTGCTTTTGCTATTTTGATCATGACTGATCATAAATTGATTGCAGTGCGTGATCCTTACGGATTCAGGCCATTATGTTTGGGTAAGCTTGATGGCGGTTGGGTAGTGGCTTCTGAATCATGTGCTTTTGATTTGGTTGGCGCAGAATTTATTCGTGATGTCAAACCGGGTGAAATGCTGGTTTTTGAAGATGACTATGCCGAACCTAAGAGTATGATGTGGTCCAAAGAGATGCCGTCTAAATGTGCGCACTGTATTTTTGAATATGTTTATTTTGCCCGTACGGACAGCGTTATTGATAAACAATGTGTTTATCAGGCACGAATCAATATGGGGCGTGAGCTGGCAAAAGAAACTAAAGAGATCCATCCGGATATTGTTATTTCTGTACCTGACTCCGGTACTGCGGCAGCTGTTGGTTATAGCTTAGAGTCAGGTGTACCTTTTATGGAAGGATTAACGAAAAATCGTTATGTTGGCCGTACTTTTATTCAGCCAACGCAAAAGCAGCGTTTAAATGCTGTTCGCTTAAAATTAAATCCGGTAAAGAGTGTTGTTGCAGGCAAGTCCGTTGTTATGGTTGATGATTCTATCGTTCGCGGTACTACCAGTGGTAAGATCGTCAAATTACTTAAGGATGCTGGTGCAAAAGAAGTGCATGTCTGCATCAGTTCCCCTCCTGTAACGGATCCCTGCTATTATGGCATTGATACTTCTGTGCGAAAGGAATTGATTGCTTCTACGCATACAGAAGATGAAATCTGCCAGTATATCGGCGCTGATTCTCTACACTATATTTCGCTGGAAGGATTAAAACGTTCTTTGAGCAGTATGGATCCTGAAGGTATGTGTTATGCTTGCTTCAATGCAGGTTATCCCGATAATGCGGAAGAAACTATCCGTCAAGGTTCGAAATATATTTTTGAGAACAAATAATTAGGAGGTTCCCATGAGCGAGCAAAGCAAAAAACAAATGACTTATGCCGATGCGGGTGTTGATATTGATGCTGGTAATCGTGCTGTTGAATTAATGAAAGAAAGTGTTCGTGCGACTTATCGTCCTGAGGTTATCGGAGATTTGGGCGGGTTTGGCGGTTTGTTTGCACTGAATTCTGGAAAATATCAGGAACCGATTCTTGTTTCCGGGACTGATGGAGTTGGCACTAAGTTAAAATTGGCGTTTATGGCCGATAAGCATAATACTATCGGTCAAGATGCCGTTGCAATGTGTGTTAATGATATTTTAGTGCAAGGTGCTGAACCTCTGTTTTTCCTTGATTATATTGCTGTCGATAAAGTTGATGCGGAGAAAGTTGCAAATATAGTGCAGGGTGTCGCAAAAGCCTGTCAAGAATCGGGTTGCGCGTTGATTGGCGGTGAAACTGCTGAAATGGCGGGTTTTTATTCCCAAGGCGAATATGATATTGCGGGTTTTTGTGTAGGTGTTGTTGAAAAAAGTAAAATGATTACCGGGGATAAAGTTGCTCCTGGTGATGTACTTTTAGGATTGCCTTCCAGTGGCGTGCATTCCAATGGTTTTTCTTTGGTTCGTAAAATTTGTTTCGAAGTGATGAATTATGATATGAGTACTGAGATTCCGGAATTTGGCTGCAGTTTAGGTGAAAAACTGCTGACACCAACACGGCTCTATCCTAAATCCTGTCTGCCTCTGATCGAAAAATTTGATCTTCACGGTATGGTGCATATTACTGGTGGCGGTTTCTACGATAATATTCCACGTATCCTGCCAGAAAAATGTGATGCGGAAATCAATGCCGCAGCTTGGGAAATACCTGTGGTTTTCAAAAAATTGCAGGAGTGGGGCAATGTGCCCTGGGCAGAAATGTACCGTACGTTCAATATGGGGGTAGGTATGGTTTTAGTAGTTGCTCCTGAAGAAGCGGATGCCGTGCGTAGTCATCTTACTTCTGTAGGTGAACCTTTCTATGAATTAGGAAATGTTGTTGCCGGTAATAAAAAAGCAATTATGAAAGGCGGCGTTTTCAGTGAGTAGCCGTAAAATTGGCGTCTTGGTCAGCGGTCGCGGCAGCAATCTGCAATCCGTATTGGACAGGATAGCCGACGGCTATTTACCTTTGGAAATTGCTGTTGTTATCAGTGATAAGGCTGATGCATATGCTTTGGAACGTGCAGAGAAAGCTGGAATAGCTGCTGTAGCAATTCCACGTAAAGAATGTGTTTCTAAGGAAGAGTTTGAAGGCAAGATTGATGCAGCTTTGCGCGCTCATGGTGCAGAACTTGTTGTTTTAGCCGGTTTTATGCGTATATTGAGCGGGAATTTTGTTAATAAATGGACACAGAAAATCATAAATATCCATCCGGCACTTTTGCCAAGCTTTCCAGGCCTTGATGCCCAGGGGCAGGCTTTGGAATACGGTGTGAAGATTGCTGGCTGTACTGTACATTTTGTCGATGAAGGAACAGATAGTGGTCCGATTATATTACAGAAACCTGTGCCTGTTTTAAATGACGATACAGAGGAATCTTTAGCAGCACGAATTTTAGTTGAAGAACATAAGGCGATGCCGGAGGCTTTACGTTTGTGGGCGTTAGGCAAGCTGGAAATACAGGGAAGGCGCGTTATCGTGCATCCTTGAGATGAGGTGATAAATAATGAGAATCAAAAGAGCGTTATTGAGTGTATCTGATAAAACCGGTATTGTGAAGTTGGCCCAATTTCTACATGACATTGGAGTAGAGATTATTTCAACCGGCGGAACGATGACTGCTATCAGAGAAGCCGGAATACCTGTAACTTATGTCAGCGATGTGACTGGTTTCCCTGAAATTATGGATGGTCGTGTTAAAACTTTGAATCCTAAGATCCACGGTGGTATTTTGGCTGTACGCAGTAATCCCGAGCATATGGCAGCTTTGGAAAAACATGATATAAAACCGATAGATCTAGTGGTTGTCAATTTGTATCCCTTTAAAGAAACAATTGCTAAACCAAACGTTACAGAGGCAGAAGCGATAGAAAATATTGATATTGGCGGTCCGGCAATGGTGCGTGCCTCTGCTAAAAATTTCCGTGATGTAATTATTGTTACTAACCCAGCCCGTTATACCAGCCTGATTGCTATGCTGCAGCAGTATGGGGACGCAGACATCAAAACACGCAAAACATTGGCCAAAGAAGCCTTTAACCATACTTCCGAATATGATGCTATGATCTGTGAATACCTGACCAAGCAGTTGGTTGAAGGTAAATAAGATGAAAAGGTTGATGAAATAATGCGTTTATTATTAATCGGCGGCGGCGGACGTGAACATGCTCTGGCCTGGAAGTTGGCGCAAAGCCCTCAGGTGGAAACGATTTATGCGGCACCGGGAAATCCTGGTATCGCTTTGCTTGATAAATGTGAATGTATTGATTTACCATTGCAGGAATTAGAAAAACTTGCTGATTATGCTGAGGCTAACTGTATTGATTTAACAGTTGTTGGTCCGGAAGCAAGTCTTGTTGAAGGTATTGCCGATGTTTTTAAGGCAAGAGGTCTGGCATTGTTTGGACCCAGTAAGGCGGCTGCAGAGCTGGAAGGTTCTAAAGCTTTTTCTAAACAGCTGATGGAAAAATACGGGATCCCTACAGCTTTTTTTAAAGTATGCGAGGATATAGAAACAGCCAAGGCTTATATCAAAGAAAAAGGCGCTCCGATTGTTGTTAAGGCGGATGGTTTGGCAGCAGGTAAAGGCGTAGTTGTTGCTATGACTGAAGCAGAAGCATTTGCTGCTGTTGACGATATGATGGGAGACCTTAAATTTGGCGGTGCCGGCGCACGTGTGGTTTTAGAAGAGTTTATGGAAGGCGAAGAGGCATCCTTACTGGCGTTTACTGACGGTGATACTATCGTTTCCATGATTGCAGCACAGGACCATAAAAGGATAAACGATAATGATGAAGGGCCAAATACTGGTGGTATGGGAACATATGCTCCTGCTCCTGTTATGACTGATATTCTGCGGCTGAAGGCTGTGGAAAAGGTTTTAAAGCCGACTATTGCAGCAATGAAGGCAGAGGGAAGACCGTATCAGGGTTGTTTATATGCAGGTTTGATGATTAACGGCGACGACATTAAAGTAGTTGAATTTAACTGCCGTTTTGGAGATCCTGAAACACAGGTTATTATGCCGCTTCTTGATGGTGATTTGGCAGAAATAATGCTGTGCTGCGCTACAGGTACTTTAGCTCAGGCTGATATCGGCTGGTATGACAAAGCTGCTGTATGTGTTGTTATGGCTTCAGGTGGTTACCCTGGAAGCTATAAACAAGGCTTGCCTATCAGTGGCTTGGAAGAGACTGCTGCAAGGGAAGACGTTGTTGTTTTCCATGCAGGAACTAAATGTGCTGATGGCCAAATAGTTACTGCTGGCGGTCGTGTGCTTGGTGTCACAGCCGTTGGGAAAAATATCCGTGAGGCGAAAGATAAGGCTTATGAAGCTGCGGGAAAAATCAGCTTTGCTGATGCCCATTATCGTAAGGATATTGCCTGGCGCGCATTAAAAAAATAATAATGACGTCCCAATGCTTTGGCACTGGGACGTTTTGTATAACTTAAATCAGCTTAAAAAGCCTACAAGCTCCAGATAAAATTTAGAGAAAAGGAAGATGAATACAATGGCATTTTATTATGATGAACCCGCTCATACTTTTAGTGAATACCTGCTTGTTCCTGGTTATTCCTCAAAAGAATGTGTACCGACGAACGTTGATTTACGTACTCCTTTAGTAAAATTTAAAAAAGGTGAAGAATCAGCGATTACATTGAATATTCCTCTTGTTTCTGCTATCATGCAGTCTGTTTCTGATGATAAAATGGCGATAGCGCTTTCCAAAGAGGGTGGTATATCCTTTATTTATGGTTCCCAGACTATTGAAAATGAAGCTGCTATGGTGGCGCGTGTAAAAACACATCGTGCCGGTTTTGTCAGCAGTGATTCTAATATCCGACCAGACAGCACTTTGGCAGATATCGTTGCTCTGAAAGAAAAAACAGGTCATTCTACGGTAGCGGTTACTTCTGACGGCACTGTGAACGGCAAATTGGAAGGCATTGTTACCAGTCGTGATTATCGTGTCAGCCGTATGGATTTGAATACGAAGGTCAGCACTTTTATGACGCCAATCAATGAAATGATTGTTGGCGGCAAAGAGACTTCGCTGCAGGAAGCAAATGATATCATTTGGGATAATAAACTGAATACATTGCCTATTATTGATGATGAAGGCCGTTTATTGTATATGGTTTTCCGTAAAGATTATGCTACTCATAAAGAGTATCCTTTAGAGCTTTTGGACAGTAAAAAACGTCACGTAGTAGGGGCTGGCATTAATACCCGTGACTATGCTGAACGTGTACCGGCTTTGGTTAATGCCGGTGCCGATGTGCTTTGCATTGATTCTTCAGAGGGTTATTCTGAATGGCAGAAATTGACTTTGGATTGGGTTCGCGAGCATTATGGAGATACAGTAAAAGTGGGCGCTGGCAACGTTGTAGATGCAGAAGGCTTCCGCTATTTGGCCGAGGCCGGTGCTGATTTTGTGAAGGTTGGTATCGGCGGCGGTTCTATCTGTATTACCCGCGAACAAAAGGGTATAGGTCGCGGTCAGGCAACGGCTTTGATAGAAGTTGCTAAAGCTCGTGACGAATATTATAAAGAAACGGGAATTTATGTTCCTATCTGTTCTGACGGCGGTATTGTTTATGATTATCATATGACTCTGGCATTGGCAATGGGTGCTGACTTTTTAATGCTTGGCCGTTATTTTGCCCGGTTTGATGAGAGCCCGACGAATAAAGTAAATATCAACGGTAATTATATGAAAGAATACTGGGGTGAAGGATCGAATCGTGCCCGTAACTGGCAGCGTTATGATATGGGCGGTGCATCTAAGCTTTCTTTTGAAGAAGGTGTTGATTCTTATGTTCCTTATGCCGGTACGTTAAAAGATAATGTAACGCTTACTTTGAGCAAGGTGCGTTCTACTATGTGTAACTGCGGCGCTCTTAACTTGGACGATCTTAAGAAAAACGCAAAAATGACCTTGGTTTCTTCAACTTCGCTGGTTGAAGGCGGTGCTCATGACGTTATTTTGAAAGATAATAATATGAACAACTATGTGAAATAAGTTCTATAAAGCTGATAAAATGTTATGTGCATTGTATACATGCTGATTTATATTGACTTCTTGCGCATAGAACTGTAAAATTAACACATAATTTATTTGATGGAAAGGCGTGTTAGAAGAATGAATTTGAAAAAATTAGTTACAGCTGCTGTATGTACTATGCTGATGGCTGCAGTTGCTTTTACTGCTGGTTGCGGCGGAGAGAAAAAATCTGACAAAAAAGTATTGAAGGTTGGCATGGAATGCGCTTATGCTCCTTACAACTGGTCTCAGACCAAAGCTGACGGCGGTGCTGTAAAAATTGCAGGCAGCAATGAGTATGCTTATGGTTATGACGTAATGATGGCTAAGAAGCTGGCTGATTCTATGGGTGCTGATCTGGAAATCCATAAAATCGAATGGGATGGTCTGGCTCCCGCAGTTGTCAGCGGTAAGATTGACGCTGCTATTGCAGGCATGTCTATTACTTCTAAACGTAAAGAAACTGTAGATTTTACAAAACCATATTATTATGCAACGGTAGTTGCTCTGGTAAAAAAAGATTCCGAGCAGGCTAAGGCTCAAAGCGTCGCTGATTTAAAAGGTTCCGTAGCAACTTCTCAGCTTAATACAATCTGGTATGACCAGATTGATCAAGTTCCCGATGTAAAAAAATTGCCGGCTATTGATACGGTACCTGGTATGATTGTTGCATTGACTTCCGGAAAATGCAATCTGATCGTTACTGATATCCCTACTGCAAAAGCTGCCGCTTTTGCTAATCCGGAATTGACTGTCTTGAACTTTGAAGAAGGAAAAGGCTTCAAAACTTCTCGTGAAGATGTTGAAATTGGTATCGCTGTGAAAAAAGGCAATACAGAGCTTGTTAAGGCAATGGATGCTGTTTTGGAAAAAATGACTGCTGCTGATTTTGATAAAATGATGGACGAAGCTATTAAAAAACAACCTTTAGCTCAATAATAGTTACCGGTTATGCCTAAAGGGACGGCAATTATGCCGTCCCTTATTTTCCTTTTTTACCGTATTATTCTTTTGCGAATTAAGGGATATCTGTGCTATAATAAATAACAGTGTTTTATCAATTAATTATGTTAGGTGGAGGAACTTATGACAACAATGCCCGAGTCATTTTTTGGATGGGTGACTTTTTTACTGCATCAATATGGTGATGTTCTGTTAAAAGGCGCTTGTGTGACCTTACTTTTGGCTATTGTCGGCACTCTGATCGGTTGCGTAATCGGTCTTGTTGTAGGTATTATCCAGACTATTCCCGAGGATCCAAAGGCAAGTGCTGCCAAAAAGGCTCTTGTAAAAGTGACTCAATTGGTCTTGAATGCTTATGTAGAACTTTTCCGCGGTACGCCGATGATCGTACAGGCTATGGTAGTATATTATGGTGCTATGAGTATGTTTAACATTGATATGTCACCAATGTTTGCCGGTTTTTTAGTTGTGTCTATCAATACGGGCGCATATATGGCGGAAACTGTACGCGGCGGTATTGAATCGATCGATCCGGGTCAGCGCGAAGCTGCTGTGGCTATCGGCATGGATCATTTTCAGACGATGCGCTGTGTAATTCTGCCGCAGGCCCTGCGTAATATCATGCCTCAGATCGGTAATAATCTGATCATCAATATTAAGGATACATCGGTTTTGAATGTAATTTCTGTCACAGAGCTGTATTTTGCTTCAAAATCGGCAGCAGGCGTATATTACAGGTACTTTGAAATATTCTTCATTACCTGCGTTATTTATTTTATTATGACTTTTACCGCTTCAAGACTTTTGCGCTGGTGGGAAGGGAAAATGGATGGACCTAAGGATTATCAACTGGTGTCTTTTGATCCCATGCAGGATCCATGTGGTCATTTTCCTGTTAATGTGGCCGGTAAAAAGAGAAAGGACGGTAATTATTAATGACTGCTGAACAAAGTAAAGAATTGTTATTATCCGTCCAAGGGTTGAAAAAGAATTTTGGAGAACGTGAGATATTAAAAGGTATTGATTTTGATGTGCACAAAGGTGATGTAGTTTGTGTTATCGGACCTTCAGGCAGTGGTAAATCAACATTAATCCGTTGCGTCAATTATTTGGAACAACCAACTGACGGAGTTATCAGCTACCGCGGTGAAAATGTTTTGGAATGTTTTAAGAATCTTCCCTTATACCGTACTAAAGTAGGCATGGTTTTTCAACAGTTTAATTTGTTTAACAATATGACTGTTTTGGAAAATTGTGTTGTAGGTCAGGTTAAGGTACTGGGGAAAAAGTCTGAAGAAGCAAAAGCAATTGCCATGAAATATCTGGAACATGTTGGTATGGCAAGCTATATCAATGCAAAGCCGCATCAGCTTTCCGGAGGTCAGAAGCAGCGTGTGGCTATTGCCAGAGCTTTGGCTTTGGAGCCGGAAATATTGTTGATGGATGAACCAACTTCTGCTCTTGATCCTGAGATGGTTGGCGAAGTTTTAGCAGTTATGCGGGAACTGGCGGAAGAAGGGTTGACGATGGTTATCGTTACACATGAAATGGCATTTGCCCGCGATGTTTCCAGCCGAGTTATTTTTATCGATCAGGGTGTGATTGCTGAAGACGGCAGCCCAAATGTTATTTTTACTGCACCTCAGAATCAGCGTACTAAGGATTTCCTGAGTCGGTTCAGTTTAACACGTTGTTAGCAGGAAAAAGCCCTTCTGTGTAGAAATTACATGGGAGGGATTTTTTATTGAAAAAGTTTGGGAAGGATTATCTGTATGAAAAAAATTTATTTTATTTTAACATTATTGGTAATATACTTTTTACCATTTTCAGTTACAGAAGCAAGTATGGGAAGGAATACTCTCTTATTTGTTCCGCTGGACAACAGGCCGGTTTGTTTGGACTATGCAGTAGAAACCATGAAAGCAGCCGGATGGAATGTGGAAACGCCGCCTTTGGAGTATATCGCCGGCAATGATCATAGCGGTAATCCTGATAAGTTATATGAATGGCTGGCTGCACGTTCGGCAACCGCCAACGCGATCGTTATTTCTTCTGATGCTCTGATCTATGGCGGGCTGGTTGATTCAAGGACACATCAACTGCCTCAGGATATTTTAACGTCGCGGGCTGAGAGGTTATTAAATTTGAAGTCTTTGGGCGGAGATCCTTTGGTTTATGTATTTACGACGATAATGCGTTCTCCCAAAGCCAGCAGTGCTCCTGTTGAACCTGCCTATTATGCCGAATGGGGACCAAAGCTTTTTAGAATGGGTGTGTTGGAAGATAAACTGGATTTAAAAGAAATAAGCAGAAAAGAACGTAAAGAACTGAGTGGTTTGAAAGTAGAAATACCCCAGGCTGTTCAAGAAGACAGAGCACGGCGACGCAGTTTGAATATAGCTACTACAGAGCTTTTACTGCATGGTGTGGAAAGTGGCAATTTTGACTATCTCTTGATTGGGCGTGATGATACTGCGCCATACTCACAGGCTCATAAAGAAGCACGTAAAATGGATATTCTTGTAAGGGAACTTCCTAAAGAGAAAATTCGTTTTTTCTCTGGGGCTGATCAGCTGGGTTTGCTTTTATTAAGCCGTGCTGCCAGCAGGGTAAGTTATGAAATTCCGATGGTTTATGTAGATTTCGCCGAAGGAAAAGGCGGAGAGACTATACCTGCTTATGAAGATGATGAAATAGCATTCAGTGCCGCAGAACATATACATGCTGCTGGCGGCTGGCCTACTGCTAATTTAGCACGTGCGGATTTGGTATTAGCTGTTAATACTCCTTTTGATGGGGTAACAGTAGAAGCTTCTAACCCGAAAAATACAGGTACAATAACGGAACATACAGAGAAATTTGTTGCTGATGTCAAGAGGTATTTAAAGCAGGGAAAAGCAGTTGCAGTTGCTGATATTGCTTATGGAAACGGTGCAGACAACGCCTTGGTCAGAAAACTGTTTGAAGAAGAAGTGGCAGAAAAGCTTGCTGCTTACGGTGGTTGGAATACTGCTGGAAATACTTTGGGATTTGCTTTGGGACAAGGATTACTGTCAAAAAGTATGGATACGGCTGATCTTCAATCTTTGCTGGAAATAAGATATCTCGATGATTGGGCTTATCAGGCTAATGTGCGTAATAAAACTTATGTAGAATTAATTTGGCCTAATTACTGGCCGAATAGTGGACTTAATACGCAGCAGGTGCAAGAGGCCGAAGCCGTTATTACTAAAGATATTTTAGATATAGCGGAACCTGTTTTGGGCGCTAAAGTAAGCAGTTATAATTTTACTTTACCGTGGAAGCGGATGTTTGAAGTGGAAGTAAGCAGGAAATAATAGAAATCATAGAAACCGTAATAATATATGAAAGCCGTTTTTTAGTGAATAGTATGGTGAAAACAAGTATTGTGGATTGATATTATATCTTAGGCTTTAAAAATATAGGTGGATCTTAGTTGAATTGACCTCAAATTTAGTAAAATTTGAGGTTTTTCTTTTATATTTAAGAGATGGTAATAAAGTGTAGTTAAATTTGTAAAAAATGATGAAATAATATGTATAAAATATCCTCTGAAAATGGAAATTGAGATCTAAAAACATTACAAAATCAGGCTTTTTTTTGTAAAACATATTACAAAGTTACGCAAAAGAAACACTAGGCTCCGTGTAATACAAGAAACCCGGTTTAATGCGGGTTTGCGCTTGTAAAAAAATCAAGAAAAAGTATTGACACAGCCAAGTGGCAGTGTTACAATATGTAAGTATCTCGGGATAGCTATGCGCTTTTACAAGGAGGGTTTGTGATGACAGTAGAGTTGTTAAAGCAAGCAACGAAGCGAGTTGTCGGGAACAAGCAAACCGCTAAAGCGATTCAAAAAGGCACTGCAAAGACGGTTTATATAGCTGATGACGCAGATGTCCGGGTTGTGCAGCCGCTGCTTGATGCCTGCGCTGAAGCTCGGGTGAATGTAGAAAAAGTAGCGACAATGCAAGAACTTGGTAAAGCCTGCGGAATCCATGTCGGTGCAGCGACAGCCGCGATACTCAAAGGTTGATAGGGATCTGGAAGCTTTGCTGAAGGATTTTTATAATCATTAAAATCTATTTATTCGGAAGGAGGTGCCGATATGCCTACAATTAATCAATTGGTTCGCAAAGGAAGAGAAGTTTTGACTGTAAAATCCACTGCCCCGGCATTGAAAGAATGCCCGCAAAAACGTGGAGTTTGCACTAGGGTTTATACTACAACCCCGAAAAAGCCTAACTCTGCTCTTCGTAAAGTAGCTCGTGTACGTTTGACTAACGGTATCGAAGTTACTGCTTACATCCCTGGTATCGGCCACAATCTGCAGGAACATAGCGTTGTCCTGATTAGAGGCGGAAGAGTTAAAGATCTTCCTGGTGTGCGTTACCATATCATTCGTGGTGCACTTGACACTGCAGGCGTTGCTAACCGCAATCAAGCCCGTTCTAAATACGGTGCTAAACGTGCTAAAGCAGCTAAAAAGTAATCAAGTCTACACAACGAATTGATAATCCATAAGGAGGGAAACACATGCCGAGAAAAGGCCCTGTAACAAAAAGAGACGTTTTGCCGGATCCTGTATACGGTTCAAAACTTTTGACAAGATTTATTAATAAGATTATGCTTGACGGTAAAAAAGGCGTTGCTGAACGCATTGTATATGATGCTTTCGATCTGGTTCGTGCTAAAACTGGTAAGGATCCTCTCGAAGTATTCGATGCAGCTATGAAAAACGTTATGCCGCTTTTAGAAGTACGTGCTCGCCGCGTTGGTGGTGCTAACTACCAGGTTCCGGTTGAAGTCCGTGCAGACCGTAAGACCACCCTTGGTATTCGCTGGCTGGTCAACTACTCCCGTTTGCGTGGTGAAAGAACCATGTGCGAACGTGTTGCTGGTGAGATCATGGACGCAGCAAACGCTACCGGCGCTGCTGTGAAAAAACGCGAAGATACCCACAAGATGGCTGAAGCAAACAAAGCGTTTGCACATTACCGCTGGTAATGGCCCGATCCCTATAACGAGGAGGATAAAAAAGTGGGCAGACAATTTCCGCTTGAAAAAACAAGAAACATCGGCATCATGGCTCATATTGATGCTGGTAAAACTACTACGACTGAACGTATTCTGTTCTACACCGGTAGGGTTCATAAAATCGGTGAGACCCATGATGGCGGCGCTACCATGGACTGGATGGTTCAAGAGCAGGAACGTGGTATTACTATTACTTCTGCTGCTACCACCTGTCAATGGGATGGACACCGCATCAACATCATTGATACGCCAGGTCACGTTGACTTCACTGTAGAAGTTGAACGTTCTCTGCGTGTACTTGATGGTTCTGTTGCAGTATTCTGCGCTAAAGGCGGCGTTGAACCTCAGTCTGAAACAGTATGGCGTCAGGCTGACAAATATGGCGTACCGCGTATGGCGTATGTAAATAAAATGGATATTACCGGCGCTGACTTCTACAATGTAGTACAAATGATGAAAGATCGTTTGAATGCCAATGCTGTACCTATCCAATTACCGATTGGTTTCGAAGATACCTTCCAGGGTATGGTCGATCTGATCAAAATGAAAGCTATCGTTTACAGCGACGCTCTGGGTAAAGAAGAAGAATTTGTTGATATTCCGGCCGATATGGTTGAAAAAGCCAACGAATACCGTCAAGCTTTAATGGAAGCTGTAGCTGAAAGCGATGACGAGCTGATGATGAAATATCTGGAAGGCGAAGAGCTGACGGAAGAAGAAGTTATGGCTGGTATCCGCAAACAAACTATTGCTTGCAAAATGACTCCTGTCTGCTGCGGTTCTTCTTATAAAAACAAAGGCGTACAGCCTTTGCTGGATGCTGTTGTAGCGTTCATGCCTGCTCCTACTGATATTCCTCATATCAAAGGCGTAAATCCTGAAACCGGCGAAGAAGACGAACGTCCGTCGTGCGACAGCGAGCCGTTCTCTGCACTGGCTTTCAAAATTATGACTGACCCGTTTGTTGGTAAACTTGCTTTCTTCCGTGTGTACTCCGGTACTCTCGGCTCCGGTTCTTACGTTTACAATTCTACCAAAGGTAAGAGAGAGCGTATTGGCCGTATCCTGCAAATGCATGCCAACCATCGTGAAGAAATCGACATGGTTTATTCCGGTGATATTGCAGCAGCAGTAGGTTTGAAAGATACCACTACCGGCGATACTCTCTGCGACGAAAAAGCTCCGATCATTCTGGAATCCATGGTATTCCCTGATCCGGTAATCTCCGTTGCGGTTGAACCTAAAACTAAAGCTGACCAGGAAAAGATGGGCATTGCCCTTCAAAAACTGGCAGAAGAAGATCCGACTTTCCGTGTTCATACTGATCCGGAAACAGCACAAACCATCATTTCTGGCATGGGCGAGTTGCATTTGGACATTATTGTTGACCGTTTGCTGCGTGAATTCAAAGTAGGCTGTACTGTTGGTAATCCGCAGGTTGCTTATCGTGAAACTATCCGCAAATCTGTTAAGTCCGAAGGTAAATTTGTACGTCAGTCCGGTGGTAAAGGCCAATATGGTCACTGCTGGTTGGAAATTTCACCTCGTGAAGCAGGTGAAGGCTTCTTGTTTGAGAACAAAGTTGTTGGCGGTGCTATTCCGAAAGAATACATCGGACCGATCGAAAACGGTGTTAAGGAAGCTATGGAAAACGGCGTAGTTGCCGGTTACCCAATGGTTGATATCAAAGTTACCGTTTATGATGGTTCTTACCATGAAGTCGATTCTTCTGAAATGGCCTTCAAAATTGCAGGTTCTATGGGCTTCCGTTCTGGCGCTACTAAAGCCGACCCGGTTATCCTTGAACCTTATATGAAAGTAGAAGTTACTGTTCCTGAGGACTACATGGGCGATGTTATCGGCGATTTGAACTCTCGCCGTGGTCGTATCGAAGGTATGGAAGCTCGCAATGGCGCTCAAGTTATCAACGCATTTGTTCCGCTTTCCGAAATGTTTGGTTATGCTACCGACCTGCGTTCTAAAACTCAAGGCCGAGGCAACTACTCTATGGAAGTTGACCATTATGAAGATGTACCGAGAAACATTGCCGAGGCTATCATTGCCAAAAACAAAGGCACTCAAGCCTAATATAAAGTAAAACCTAATTTAAGGGAGGAAAAATAAATGGCAAAGCAAAAATATGAAAGAACAAAACCGCATGCTAATATCGGCACCATCGGTCACGTAGACCATGGTAAAACAACCCTGACCGCAGCAATCACCAAAGTATTGGCTTCTAAAGGCGGCGCAGAATTCATGGATTACTCCATGATCGATAAAGCACCTGAAGAAAGAGAACGCGGAATCACCATCAACACTTCCCACGTAGAATATGAAACAGCAACCCGCCACTATGCACACGTAGACTGCCCGGGCCATGCCGACTATGTAAAAAACATGATCACCGGCGCAGCACAAATGGACGGAGCGATCCTCGTAGTATCCGCAGCAGACGGCCCGATGCCGCAAACTCGTGAGCACATCCTTCTTGCTCGTCAAGTAGGCGTACCTGCAATGGTAGTGTTCCTGAATAAAGCAGATATGGTAGACGATCCGGAACTGATCGAATTAGTAGAAATGGAAGTACGTGAACTGCTCTCCAGCTACGACTTCCCCGGCGACGACATTCCTGTAGTAGTAGGGTCTGCACTGAAAGCACTTGAAGGCGACGCAGCATACGAAGCAAAAATCATGGAACTGATGGACGCAGTAGACGCATACATTCCTATTCCGGAACGCGCAACTGACAAACCGTTCCTGATGCCTGTAGAAGACGTATTCACAATTACCGGCCGTGGCACAGTAGCAACAGGCCGTGTAGAACGTGGTATCATCAAAGTAGGCGACAATATTGAGATCGTAGGAATGACAGAAGAGAAAAAAGCAACAGTAGTAACGGGCGTAGAAATGTTCCGTAAATTACTGGACGAAGCAGTAGCAGGAGACAACATCGGCTGCCTGCTGCGTGGTGTAGACCGTAAAGATATCGAACGCGGTCAAGTACTTGCAAAACCCGGCAGCATCCATCCGCACACAAAATTCAAAGCAGAAGTATATGTACTGACGAAAGAAGAAGGCGGCCGTCATACACCGTTCTTCAACGGCTATCGTCCGCAGTTCTATTTCAGAACAACAGACGTAACCGGCGTAACTGAATTACCGGAAGGTATTGAGATGGTAATGCCTGGCGATAACGTAACCATGGACGTAGAGCTGATCACTCCGATCGCAATCGAGCCTGGTCTGCGTTTTGCAATTCGCGAAGGCGGCCGTACTGTTGGCGCCGGCGTTGTTGCTGCTATCAACGAATAATCTTTAATTAGATCCCGAATGAGGGGCTAATAAAAGCCCCTCATTTACTTATGTTTATTTGCATGGCCCTGCGATGATGTGAGAGGTTGCTTGCCTGCTAGACAGGGAGATTTTCACGGAGTATGTCCGTTCTTAGAAACTGGGCGATTAGGAGGAAAAAAATTAATGTCAAAATCACAGAAAATCAGAATACGCTTAAAAGCGTATGATCACAAAGCGCTTGATCAAAGTGCTGCAAAAATTGTAGAAACTGCGAAACGTACCGGAGCTCAGGTTTCCGGCCCTATTCCGCTTCCTACTGAAAAAAATATCTATACGATTCTGCGTTCCCCTCATGTAAACAAGGATTCTCGTGAACAATTCGAGATGCGTACCCACAAAAGACTTGTAGACATTCTGGAACCGACTGCGAAGACCGTTGATGCTTTAATGCGTCTTGACCTTCCTGCCGGCGTAGATATCGAGATTAAACTGTAAGGAGGAGGTGCAATAATGGCTAAAGGAATCTTAGGCAAGAAAATTGGTATGACCCAAATTTTTGAAGCTGACGGCAGATTGATCCCTGTTACTGTTGTAGAAGCAGGACCTTGTGTTGTTGTTCAAAATAAAACCGAAGAAACAGACGGTTATAATGCTGTTCAACTTGGCTTTGGTGAAGTTAAAGAAAAACATATGACCAGACCAATGAAAGGCCATTTTGACAAAGCCGGCGTAACTCCGGTTAAATTTGTCAAAGAATTGCGGTTGTCTGCTCCTTCTGAATATACAGTCGGCCAACAAATCACTGCTGACATTTTTGCTGCTGGAGAACTGATTGATGCAACCGGTATTTCCCGCGGTAAAGGCTTTGCAGGCACTATTAAGCGCCACAATTTCGCTCGTGGTCCTATGAAGCACGGTTCCAAATCCCATCGTGAACCTGGTTCCATGGGTCCTATGCATTCCGGTCCTGGCGGTAGAGTTATCAAAGGCAAAAAATTGCCTGGCCGTATGGGTAATGCACAAGTAACTGTTCAACGTTTGACTGTTGCTAAAGTTGATGTTGAACGTAATCTTATTTTGGTCAAAGGCTCCATTCCTGGTGCCGCTGGTTCTTTTGTTGTAATCAAAGAAACAGTAAAACCTAATAAATAAGAGCGTAAGCGAAAGAAAGGAGGATGCTTCTAATGCCGAAGTTATCAGTATATAACATCTCCGGTCAAGCTACCGGTGAAGAAATAGAATTGAATGATCTCGTGTTTGGCGTTGAATTTAATGAAGCTGTTGTACATCAAGCAATTGTTATGCAACAGGCTGCTGAACGTCAAGGCACTTCTGCTACCAAAACCCGCGGTATGGTTCGCGGCGGCGGTCGTAAACCATGGAGACAAAAAGGCACCGGCCGCGCTCGCAGCGGTTCTACCCGTTCTCCGATTTGGGTAGGTGGTGGTACCACTTTTGGTCCCCAACCTCGCAGTTATGCGAAAAAAATGCCCCGTAAAGCTCGTCGTTTGGCAATTCGTTGTGCATTGTCTGCAAAAGTTGCTGCCGGTGAACTTATCGTTGTTGAGGGCTTGAGCTTTGATGCTCCTAAAACTAAAAATGTTGTAACTATGCTGTCTGCTTTTGATGCAGCTGATAAAAAGGCTTTACTCATCACTGACGGTTCTAATGAAAATGTTGAGCTGTCTTCACGCAACATTTCGAAAGTCACTGCACTTTCCAACGGTTGCCTGAACTGCTTTGATCTGCTTCATAACAATAAAGTGTTCTTAGCAAAAGACGCTGTAGCTAAAATTGAGGAGGTGCTCGCATAATGGCTGCTAACCCTCGCGATATTTTACTCCGTCCGATCATTACTGAAAAAACTTCCGTAATGCTTCAAGACAACAAATACACTTTCCAAGTTCCTTTGACTGCCAACAAAGTGGAAATCCGCCAGGCAGTTGAACAAATTTTCAAAGTAAAAGTGTTAAACGTAAATACTGTACGCGTATTTGGCAAAACCAAACGCATGGGTAAATACGTTGGCAAACGTTCCGATTATAAGAAAGCAATCGTGAAACTTGCTGAAGGCAATACGATTCCCCTTTTCGAAGGAATGTAATTTGACGTAATAAGGAGGCAAATTAAATGGCTATTAAAAGCTTTAATCCGTATTCTCCTTCGAGGCGCTTCATTACAGTGTCTACCTTCGAAGAGATTACAACTGATAAGCCTTACCGTCCGCTGGTTGAAAAACTGCAAAAACATGCAGGTCGTAATAACACTGGCAAAATGACTGTTCGTCATCAAGGCGGCGGTAATAAAAGACAATATCGTATCATCGATTTTAAACGCAATAAAGACGGTGTTCCGGCTCGTGTTGCCACCATCGAATACGATCCTAACCGTAATGCACGTATCGCTTTAGTAAACTATGCTGATGGCGAAAAACGTTATATCCTCGCTCCTTTAGACCTTAAAGTAGGCGATGTTATCGAAAGCGGACCTGATGCTGATATCAAAATCGGCAACTGCCTGCCTTTGAAAAATATGCCGCTTGGTACTATGGTTCACAATGTTGAGCTTAAAATTGGCAAAGGCGGTCAAATTGCCCGCGGTGCTGGTACTTCTGCTCAGTTGATGGCTAAAGAAGGCGATTATGCTCTGCTTCGTCTCCCTTCCGGTGAGATCCGTAAAGTGCATATCAACTGCCGCGCTACTATTGGCCAAGTTGGCAATATCGACGCTGAAAATATCTGCATCGGTAAAGCAGGCCGGTCTCGTTGGCTCGGTATTCGCCCGGCTAACCGCGGTGTTGTAATGAACCCGAATGACCATCCGCATGGTGGTGGTGAAGGTCATTCTCCTGTTGGCCGTAAACGTCCTGTTACTCCTTGGGGTAAATGTGCATTTGGTACTCGTACCCGCAAAGAGAAAAAAGCTTCTAGCAAATTAATCGTAAAACGTAGAACGAAATAATTATAAGGATAGAGAAAGGAGGCTAACCTAGTGTCCAGATCAATCAAAAAAGGACCGTATGTCCATGCAAGTCTTCAAAAGAAGATTGAAGCGCTGAACGCTTCTAACGATAAAAAAGTCGTAAAAACATGGTCTCGCAGCTCCACTATTCTTCCGGATTTCTTGGGCCATACTATTGCTGTTCATGATGGACGTAAACATGTGCCTGTATTTATCACTGAAGATATGGTAGGCCACAAACTAGGAGAATTTGCTCCTACGCGTACTTATAAAGGCCATGCCGATAAGAGTACATCTTTAAAATAAGGGGAAAGGGGGCAAAATAACATGGAAGCAAAAGCTATTGCAAGATATGTTCGCATCGCGCCGCGCAAGTTGCGTATCGTGATTGATCTTATCCGCGGCAAAGCTGTGGGTGAAGCATTCGCGATCCTCAAACATACCCCTAAGGTTGGTTCTGAGGTTATCGAAAAAGTACTGCGCAGTGCAGTTGCAAACGCTGAACATAACTATGATATGAATGTGGATAATCTGATCGTATCTTCCTGCTTTATAGATCAAGGTCCGACCATGAAAAGAATCCATCCGCGTTCCCGTGGGCAAGCGTTCAAAATCTTAAAACGTTCTAGCCACGTAACAGTTGCTGTTAAAGAAAAATAATATCCCGGAAAAAGGAGGGAAAAGATAGTGGGTCAAAAAGTTAATCCGCATGGTCTCCGCGTAGGTATTATCAAAGATTGGGATTCCAAATGGTATGCTGACAAAGACTATGAGAAATTCTTATTAGAAGATATTAAAATTCGTGAATTCATTAAAGAAAAACTGTTCTTGTCCGGTATCTCTAAAGTAGAAATCGAACGCGCTTCGAATAGAGCCCGCATCTCTATCCATACTGCTAAACCTGGTATGGTAATCGGTCGTCAGGGCAGCAACATTGAATTGCTGAAAAACGACTTGAAAAAAATGACCGACAGCGTAATTGATATCAACATCGTTGAGGTAAAAACCCCGGATATGGACGCAACTTTGGTTGCAGAGAACATTGCATCTCAATTGGAACGCCGTATCGCTTTCCGCCGTGCAATGAAACAATGTGTTGGCCGTACCATGCGCATGGGCGCTAAAGGTATTAAAGTTCAGGTTGGCGGTCGTCTGGGCGGTGCTGAAATCGCTCGCAGCGAAAGCTATCGTGAAGGCAGCATTCCTCTGCATACTCTGCGTGCTGATATTGATTATGGCACAGCAGAAGCTCATACCACTTATGGCCGTATCGGCGTAAAGGTATGGATTTACAAAGGTGAAGTCCTTCCTGAAAGCAAAGAAGTAGCGCAAGCTGCTCCGGTGAAGGAGGCATAAACTAATGTTATTACCGAAGAGAGTTAAACATCGTAAACAACATAGAGGCCGTATGACTGGTCGTGCAATGCGCGGTAACAAAATCGCTCATGGCGAGTATGGCTTGGTAGCATTGGAACCCGCATGGATCACCAATCGTCAAATCGAAGCAGCTCGTATCGCAATGACACGTTATATTAAACGTGGCGGTCAAGTATGGATTCAAATTTTCCCGGACAAACCGATCACTGCAAAACCGGCTGAAACTCGTATGGGTAGTGGTAAAGGTTCACCTGAATATTGGGTAGCAGTAGTTAAACCCGGTCGTGTTATGTTCGAAATGAACGGAGTTAGCGAAGAGATCGCTAAAGAAGCTATGCGTCTTGCTAGCCACAAATTGCCTATTAAATGTAAATTTGTGACCCGCGCACAGCAAGAAGCCGAAGCTGCCGCACAAGAAAAGGGTGGTGAAGCTTAATGAAAACAACAGAAATTCGTGAAATGTCTGCTTCCGAGTTAGACAGCAAATTGGCTGGTTTGAAAGAAGAACTCTTCAACCTGCGTTTTCAAATGGCAACCGGACAATGTGAGAATCCGATGAAAATTCGCGAAGTCAAAAAGTCTATTGCCCGCATCAAGACCATTCAGCGTCAACGCGAGTTAAATGCCTGAGTGTGTTTGAAGTATGAAGAAGGAGGAAACAGTCGTGACCGAAGAAAGAAACGCACGTGTTACCCGTATCGGTAAAGTAGTAAGCGACAAAATGCAGAAAACTGTTGTAGTTGCTATTGAGCGTTTTGTTCAACATCCGCTTTACAAAAAAGGTGTAAAACATACTATCAAATTCAAAGCTCATGATGAAAATAACGAAGCGCATATTGGCGACGTAGTTCAAATTATGCAAACTCGTCCGCTTTCCAAAGATAAATGCTGGCGTGTTATTGAAATTTTAGAGCGTGCAAAATAAGATATTGCCGATCGGATAAATTGGCAAGGGAGGGAAAACCATGATACAACAACAAACCATTCTTAATGTTGGTGACAATACTGGCGCTAAGAAAGTTATGTGCATTCGCGTATTGGGCGGTTCTTACCGTAAATATGCTAACATTGGTGACGTTATCGTATGCGCTGTTAAAGATGCATCACCCGGTGGCGTTGTAAAAAAAGGTGACGTAGTAAAAGCAGTTGTTGTTCGTTCTGCAAAGGGCGTTCGTCGTCCGGACGGTTCTTATATCCGCTTCGACGAAAACGCAGCAGTTGTAATTAAAGATGATAAGAGCCCGCGCGGCACCCGTATTTTCGGGCCTGTTGCTCGTGAACTTCGCGATAAAGATTTCATGAAAATCATTTCTCTGGCACCGGAAGTGCTGTAAGAAATCTGATAATGCACATAAGGAGGTGTTCCTGAAATGACTGCAGCAATCAAAATGCATGTAAAAAAAGGCGATACCGTTTTGGTTTTGTCCGGCAAAGATAAAGGCAAAGAAGGAAAGATCATTGAAGCTCTGCCTAAAAAAGCTAAAGTAGTCGTTGAAGGCGTAAATAAAGTAAAACGCCATACAAAACCGTCTCAGGCTAATCCCCAAGGCGGCATCATTACTAAAGAAGCTGCTATTGCTTCTTCCAAAGTAATGTTAGTATGCCCGGCTTGTAAAAAAGCTACTCGTATTAAAAAGACCGCAGTTTCCGGCAGCTTCGTAAGAACCTGCAAAAAATGCGGCGAAGTAATTGATAAATAAGATTCCGGGAAAGGAGGAAATTTTGAATGGCAAAAACAAGATTGCAAGAAAAGTATTTGTCCGAAGCTGTTAAAGGCATGATGGATAAATTCAACTATAAAAATGTTATGGAAATCCCTAAAATCGAAAAAGTTGTCATCAATATGGGTATCGGTGAAGCTGTAGCTAACAGCAAGGCATTAGATTCTGCTGTTGCAGATCTGACTTTGATCGCTGGTCAAAGACCAGTCATCACTAAAGCTAAAAAATCCATTGCAGCTTTTAAATTGCGTCAAGGGATGCCGATCGGTACCAAAGTTACCCTGCGCGGTGACCGCATGTATTACTTCCTTGATAAGTTGATGAACATTGCTCTTCCGCGTGTACGCGATTTTCGCGGCGTAAATCCCACCGCTTTTGACGGCCGTGGCAACTACGCATTGGGCATGAAAGAACAATTGATTTTCCCGGAAATTGAATATGATAAGATCGATAAAGTCCGTGGAATGGATATCATCATTGTTACTACCGCTAAGACTGACGAGGAAGCCAGAGAATTACTCAGACTCCTCGGAATGCCGTTCAGCGCATAAGTGAGGAGGGAATACCTTGGCTAAAAAAGCCCTGATTGAAAAATGGAAAAATGAGCCGAAATTTGAAGTTCGCCGTTATAATCGCTGCAAGGTTTGCGGCAGACCACATGGCTATATGCGTAAATTCGGTCTCTGCCGTATCTGCTTCCGTGAATACAGCTACCAAGGCGCTATTCCGGGAGTAACCAAAGCTAGCTGGTAAAACAGCAAATTAGGAAGGAGGGTATTTAAGTATGGTAATGACTGACCCGATTGCCGATATGCTTACCCGTATTCGTAACGCAAACTCGGTTCATCACGATAAAGTTGAAATCCCCGGCTCCAAAATCAAAGTAGCTATTGCTGAGATTTTGAAAGCTGAAGGTTTCATTAAAGATTTTGAAGTAATTGCCGATAGCAAACAAAATGTTATCCGCGTCAGCCTGAAATACGGTGCTAATAAGGAAAAAGTTATTTCCGGTATTAAACGTATTTCTAAGCCCGGCTTGAGAGTATACTCTCAAAAAGATCAGCTGCCCAGAGTCCTCGGTGGTCTCGGTATCGCAGTGATCTCCACTTCTCAAGGCCTGATGACCGATAAAGCTGCCCGTAAGGCTGGTCTCGGTGGAGAAGTGCTGGCATACGTCTGGTAATACTTGAAAGATAGGAGGTGCTCATAAGTGTCTAGAATTGGTAAACAACCAATTACTGTACCCGCTAACGTTACAGTTACTATTGAAAATAATTTGGTTACCGTTAAAGGTCCCAAAGGCGAATTATCTCGCCAAATCAATAAAGATATGAAATTGACTCTGGAAAACGGCGTACTGACTGTTGAACGTCCGAGTGATGAAAAAACTCATCGTTCCATGCACGGTCTTTCCCGTACTCTGATCAACAACATGGTTGTCGGTGTAACCACCGGTTTCAGCAAATCTTTAGAAATTGCCGGTGTCGGCTATCGTGCCGCTAAACAAGGCAATAACATCAACTTTACTCTCGGGTTCTCTCATCCGGTAGTAAAAGAGCCGCCTGCAGGTATTACTTTTGAAGTTCCGGCTCCTAACAAAATCGTTGTCAGCGGCGCAGACAAAGAAAAAGTCGGCGCAGTTGCAGCTGAAATCCGCACTCTGCGTCCGCCTGAACCCTATAAAGGCAAAGGTATTCGTTATGAAGGCGAATACGTTCGTCGTAAGATGGGTAAAGCTGGCGCTAAAGGCAAGAAGTAATTTCTAAAAGAAGGGAGTGAAACTCTTGCTTAACAGAGTTGATAAAAATGAGAAACGTCAAAAACGTCATCTCCGTTCTCGTCAATATATTATCGGTACGGCAGAAAAACCTCGTTTGAATGTATATCGTTCCTTGTCCAATATTTATGCACAAGTGATTAACGATGTAACAGGCGAAACGATTGTTGCTGCCAGCACTGTTGAGAAAGACTTGAAAGCTAACTACGGCGGCAATACTGAAGCTGCTAAAGCAGTTGGCAAGGCTATTGCTGAAAAAGCTTTGGCTAAAGGAATTAAAGAAGTTGTATTTGATCGTGGCGGTTACCTGTACACCGGTCGTGTTGCTGCACTGGCAGACGCGGCTCGTGAAGCTGGACTGCAATTCTAATAGAAGGAGGAATAAAAGTGGCGAATTTCGAAAAACAAGAAAGCGACTTAAAAGAGAAAGTCGTATTCATCAACCGCGTTGCAAAGGTTGTTAAAGGCGGACGTCGTTTCTCCTTCTCCGCACTCGTTGTAGTTGGTGACGAAAACGGTCATGTTGGTATGGGCCTTGGTAAAGCTGCCGAAGTTCCGGAAGCTATCCGCAAAGGCGTTGAAGATGCTAAAAAGAACCTGATTACTGTTCCTATGGTTGGCACTTCCATTCCTCATGAAATCATTGGTGTGTTCGGCGCAGGCCGTGTGTTCTTGAAACCGGCTGCAGAAGGTACCGGCGTTATTGCCGGCGGCCCTGTTCGTGCCGTACTTGAATTGGCAGGCGTACGTGATATCTTGACCAAATGTCAAGGTTCTAATAACCCTAACAATGTTGTTCGTGCAACTTTGGAAGGTTTAAAATCCCTGAAAAGTGCTGAAGCTGTTGCAGCTCTGCGCGGAAAAACCGTACAAGAATTACTTGGCTAAGGAGGTAGCATGATGGAACAAGTTAAAATCACGCTGACCCGTAGCTTGATCGGTTACCCGCAGGATCAACGCGCAACCGTAAAGGCTCTGGGCTTAGGAAAAATCAATTCTACTGTTGTTAAAAACGACACCCCGACTATTCGCGGTATGATTCACAAAGTTGAACATCTTGTGAAAGTTGAAAAAGTTGAAGCTTAAAACAAGGAGGTGTGCTACAGATGAATTTGCATGAATTATCTCCCGCTCCGGGATCTAAAAGAGCCTCCGTTCGCGTTGGCCGTGGTCTCGGGTCCGGACTTGGTAAAACATCTGGCAAAGGTCAAAAAGGACAAAAATCCCGCTCTGGCGGCGTAAAACGTCCTGGTTTTGAAGGTGGTCAAAAACCTTTGTATCTGCGTTTGCCTAAACGTGGATTCTATAATAGATTTGGCATGAATTATGTCGAAATCAATGTTGGTAGTCTCAATTGCTTTGAAGACGGCACAGTAGTTGAACCTGTAATGCTGATCGAACACGGAATGATCAAAAACATTCGTGATGGTGTTCGTATCCTCGGCAACGGCGAGCTTACTAAAAAGCTCACGGTTCAAGCTATGGGTTTCAGCAAATCTGCTGAAGAAAAAATTATTGCTGCCGGCGGAAAAGTAGAGGTGATCTAAGTGTTCGCAGCCCTCGCTAATATTTTCAGAATTACGGAACTCAGGCAAAAAGTTGTATTTACTCTCGCCATGTTCATCGTTTTTCGGGCTGGAACACATATCCCTGTTCCTGGCGTTAACGTAGCCATGATCGAGCAGCTTTTCCAAAGCGGTAATTTGTTTGGCCTGCTTGATATGTTCTCCGGCGGCGCCTTGAGCAAATTCTCAATTTTTGCTATGAGTATTACTCCATATATCAATGCGTCCATTATCCTTCAATTATTAAAGGTCGTTGTTCCTACATTAGAACAATGGTCCAAAGAAGGTGTGGAAGGTCAGAAAAAGGTTACTCAGCTGACTCGCGGCGGTACAGTTCTGCTTGGTTTTATCCAGGCTTTAGGTATGGCTTATGGTCTGAGATCAGCAATCAATAACCCCGGAATCATGTCGATTCTGTTGATTGCGATCAGTTTAACTGCTGGTACGGTATTTTTGATGTGGATCGGTGAACAGATTACGTCTAAAGGTATTGGTAACGGTATCTCGCTGATCATCTTTGCTGGTATCGTTTCCAGACTTCCTGATGGAATGCATGTTATTTTCCAATATCTGCAAGCCGGCACGGTTAACATTCTGAACGTGATTTTGTTCGCGGTGATAGCTTTGGCGATGATTGTCTTTGTTGTAGCGATCTCTCAAGGTATTCGCAAAATCCCGGTTCAATATGCAAAACGTGTTGTTGGCCGTAAAATGTACGGTGGTCACACCAGCTACATTCCTTTAAAGGTCAACCAGGCAGGCGTAATTCCGATCATCTTTGCATCCTCCGTGCTGATGTTTCCGGTTACGATTGGCCAGTTTGTAGACATTCCTTGGGTAAAAACTGTTGCAGGCTGGTTTGCATGGGGTACTCCTCTTCAAACTACTTTGTATGTATTGATGATTTTATTCTTCACTTACTTCTATACCGCAGTAAGCGTGAATATAGCTGAAATGTCGGATAATATCAAAAAATATGGCGGTTTTATTCCCGGACTGCGTCCTGGCAAACCGACAACTGATTACTTGGATAAAATCATGTCCAGAATCACTCTGGCCGGCGCAATCTTTCTCGCATTGATTGCTCTGATGCCGAATGTTGTTGGTTGGATCACCGGTATAGAGGGTATCTATTTCGGTGGTACGGCCCTTTTGATCGTAGTCGGTGTTGCATTGGATACAATGAAACAAGTAGAGTCTTTGGTTTTGATGCGTCATTACCAGGGCTTTATGAAATAGGAGGAAGATTAGAATGTATATTCTTTTGATGGGACCTCCGGGTGCCGGTAAAGGCACTCAAGCAGAAAAACTCATTGCTGAATACAAAATTCCGCATATCTCTACTGGTGATATGTTCCGTGCAGCTGTTAAGCAAGGCACAGAATTAGGTAAAGAGGCAAAAAGATACATGGACGCCGGTGGCCTCGTGCCCGACGTCGTTACCATCGGTATTGTTCGGGAAGGCTTAGCCAAACCTGAATGTGCCAATGGCTTTATCTTGGATGGATTTCCAAGAACCGAAGAGCAGGCTGTTGCCCTCGACGGCATTTTAACTGATCTGGGCATTAAATTGACCGGTGTGGTTAATATCGTAGTTCCTGACGCTGAGCTTGTAGGCAGGGTCACCGGCAGACGTATCTGCAAGGCCTGCGGCGCTACATATCATGTAGAATACAATCCCAGTAAGGTGGAAGGTATGTGCGATAAATGCGGCGGCGCGTTGTATCAACGTGACGACGATAAAGAAGAAACTGTAAAAAATCGTTTGCATGCATATCATTCGCAAACGGAACCGTTGATCGAGTACTACAAAAAACAAGGCGTATATCATGAAATCGATGGCCTGCAGGAAATCGGCAAAGTTTACGCTGATGTTAAAGCTAGTCTCGGGGCGCTGAAGTAAGGAGGTAAAACGCTGTGTCCAAACAAGACGTAATTGAAGTTGAAGGCACAATCTTAGAATCCCTACCGAACGCCATGTTCCAAGTTAAATTGGAAAACGGTCATGTGATTCTGGCACACATATCCGGTAAGATACGTATGAACTTCATCAAAATTTTGCCTGGCGATAGGGTTACTGTCGAGCTTACTCCGTACGATTTAAGTCGTGGAAGAATTACTTATCGGTTCAAATAACCAAAGACAGGCAAGAGGAGGTTTAAAATATGAAAGTCAGACCGTCTGTTAAACCAATATGTGAAAAATGCAAAGTCATTAAACGCAAAGGCCATGTAATGGTAATTTGCGAAAACCCGAAACATAAACAAAAACAAGGCTAAGAAGGAGGTGCAGCGTTAATGGCACGTATTGCTGGTGTCGATTTACCTAGAGACAAACGTATTGAATACGCACTGCCGTACATTTATGGCATCGGTCTTACCCTGTCTCGTGAGATCCTGAGCAAAACCGGTATCAATCCTGATACCCGCGTTCGCGATCTGACAGAGGAAGAAGTTGCAAAACTTCGTGAAACTATCGATGGTGATTATAAAGTAGAAGGTGACCTCCGCCGTGAGGAATCCCTCAATATAAAACGCCTGATTGAAATTGGTAGCTATCGCGGCCGCAGACATCGTATGGGCTTGCCCGTTCGTGGTCAAAATACCAAAAACAATGCTCGTACTCGCAAAGGTCCGAAACGTACTATTGCAGGTAAGAAGAAATAATCAGTGAGGGAGGGATAAACGAGTGGCTGGTAAAAAAGTTGTTCGCAACAAAAAGAAAGTAAGTAAAAATATCGAAAGTGGCGTAGCTCATATTCGTTCCACTTTCAATAATACTATCGTTACTATTGCCGATATGAACGGTAATGTACTCAGCTGGGCATCTGCCGGCGGCTTAGGCTTCCGCGGTTCCCGTAAAAGCACTCCGTTTGCTGCTCAGATGGCTGCTGAAGAAGCAACTAAAGCTGCAATGGAACATGGCTTGAAACAAGTTGAAGTATTCGTTAAAGGCCCCGGCGCTGGTCGTGAAGCAGCTATTCGTGCTCTTCAGGCTGCAGGTCTCGAAGTTAACTCCATTAAAGACGTTACTCCGATTCCTCACAACGGCTGCCGTCCGCCGAAACGTAGAAGAGTTTAATTTATTGGAGGTGTACCCGCTAAATGGCAAGATATACTGAGGCTGTATGCCGTCAATGCCGTCGTGAAGGCGCAAAACTGTTTCTTAAAGGTGACAGATGCTACAGCGACAAATGCGCTTTTGCTGTTCGCTCCTATGCTCCTGGTCAGCATGGTCAAGCACGCAAAAAAGTATCTGAGTACGGTATTCAGTTACGTGAAAAACAAAAAGCACGCCGTATTTACGGTATGTTAGAACGTCAATTCCATAATACCTTCGTTAAAGCCGAAAAACAAAAAGGTATTACAGGTGAAAACCTGCTCGTTCTTCTGGAAAGAAGAATGGACAATGTAGTTTACCGTCTTGGCCTGGCCGATAGCCGTAGCCAAGCTCGTCAATTGGTAACTCATGGTCATATCGCTGTTAACGGCAAACGTCTTGATATCGCTTCCGCTTTGGTAAAAGCCGGCGACGTTATCAGCGTTATGGAAAACAGCCGTGGTAAAGAATACTTCAAAGGTATGGCTGAAACCCTGGCTTCCAAAACTACTCCTGCTTGGCTCGTTCTCGATGCTCAAAGCTTGAGCGGTAAAGTTGATCGTTTCCCGACCCGTGAGGAAATCGATGTTCCTATCGAAGAACATCTCATCGTTGAGTTGTACTCTAAATAATTAGTTGAACATCTGCCACCCAACATTAGGCGTATTGTGGTAATACGCACGAGAAGGAGGCTTTCCGCATGATCGAAATAGAAAAACCTAAAATGGTCACCGCTGAGATCAGCGATGACGGCCGTTATGGCAAATTTGTATGGGAACCGTTGGAAAGAGGCTACGGTATCACGCTGGGCAACAGCCTTCGCAGAGTATTGCTTTCTTCTTTACCCGGTGCTGCGGTTACAGCTGTTAAAATTGACGGCGTGCTGCACGAATTCTCTACAATTCCAGGCGTAAGAGAAGATGTTGCGGATATTATCCTCAACATCAAGGCTCTTTGCCTTAAAGTAAGCAGTGAAGAACCAAAAACTTTACGTATCGAATGCAGCGGTGAGCAAGAAGTTACTGCAGCAGACATCCTTGTTGATGCCGACGTAGAGATTTTGAATCCTGAGCTGCATATTGCTACCTTGGACAAAGATGCGAAACTCAATATGGAGATTGCCATCGACAAGGGGCTGGGCTATGTTCCTGCTGATAAGAACAAACGCCCTGATCAACCGATTGGTATGATTCCTGTGGATTCCATTTATTCTCCGATTACGAGAGTAAAATTTGGTGTTACCGATACTCGTGTTGGTAACGTTACCAATTATGACAAGCTGACTTTGGAAGTTTGGACAGACGGAAGCGTTGAGCCGGACGAAGCAATCAGCATGGCATCCAGTATCATGATTGATTACCTGAAGTTGTTCCAAACCGGTACCGCTGCTTCCAGCAGTATGGTCACCGTAGTTGGCAGTTCTGAGACCGCTCCGGTCGAGGAGCCTGTCCAAGCAGGTCCTGGTTCCGTTTCCATCGACGATCTTGATTTGTCCGTACGTTCCAACAACTGCTTGAGACGTGCAGGCATCAATACTGTTGATGAACTGGTTCAAAAGACCGAAGAAGACATGATGAAAGTACGTAACTTAGGTCGTAAATCCCTCGATGAGGTTAAGAAAAAATTAGCCGATTTGGGACTGGCTTTACGCAATAGTGACGAAGAATAAGAAGGGGGTCGGAAACGAATGGCATACAGAAAACTGGGCCGTAATTCCAGCAACCGTAAAGCTTTGTTTCGCAGCATTTTGAGCTCCTTCATCAAACACGAGAGAATTGAAACTACTGTGACTAAAGCTAAGGAAGTTAGCAGCCATGTAGCCAAATTGATTACTTTGGCAAAACAAGGCGACTTGCATGCCCGTCGTCAAGTTCTTGCAGTTCTCGTCGATGAAGAAGCTACCAGAAAGCTTTTTGATGAAATCGCTCCGAAATATGCAGAAAGACAAGGCGGCTTTACTCGTATTTATAGAGTAGGTCCTCGTCGCGGTGACGCTGCTGAAATGGCAATTATCGAGCTTGTTTAAGAATAAGCATGAAAACCAGGAACTTTTGTTCCTGGTTTTTTTATTATTGTTAGTGGGAAATTCCCAAAGGGACACAGTTAATTCACAAGTGGCATTAGCAATACAGGATAAAAAAGATGTATAATAATTATATGAGAAAAAGTTAGAAATATGTGAGGAATAATTTATGAAGGTAAATGAAGAAAATCCACTTGGAAGTGAAAAAATAAGCAGACTTTTACATGATTTTGCTTTACCAAGTATTATAGCTATGCTGGTAGGAGCCTTATATAATATTGTTGATCAGTTTTTTATTGGGCGCAGCGTTGGGATGTACGGTAATGCGGCTACTAATGTCGCTTTGCCGTTAACTACGGTATGTACTGCGTTAGGGCTGCTTTTTGGCGTTGGCGGTGCGTCTAATTTCAATTTGAAACTTGGGGCAGGTAAACGCGAGGAAGCGGCTAAATATATTGGTAATGCCATAACGCTGCTTGTTGGCAGTGGTGTGGTGCTAGCGGTATTTGTACTGGTATTTTTAAAACCTTTGATGATCGCTTTTGGTGCAACAGATATTGTTTTAAAGTATGCGCTTATTTTTGCGGGAATCAATTGTCTGGGTTTCCCGTTTTTGATTTTGGGGACGGGGGGCAGCACTTTAGTGCGCGCTGACGGCAGTCCTAAGTATTCAATGATTTGTATGCTGACCGGCGCTTTTATCAATCTGATTCTCAATCCGCTGTTTGTTTTTGTAATGGATTGGGGGATTGCCGGATCAGCATCTGCAACTGTTATCGGGCAAGTTGTGTCGGGGATTATGGTCGCTGGATATTTAAGAAAGTTCAAGACTTTGCCGTTGTCTAAAAACGATTTGCTGCCAAACTGGGAACGTTCCCGTTTGATCTCGGCACTTGGCGCTGCCAGCTGTTTTAATCAATTTGCGATTATGGTAGTGCAAATAACATTAAACAATACTTTGACTCATTATGGCGCAGATTCAATATACGGCAGTGAGATACCTCTGGCCTGTTCAGGGATCATTACGAAAGTAAATATGATTTATTTTTCAATCATTATTGGGTTGTCACAGGGGCTGCAGCCAATAGTCAGTTTTAATTACGGCGCAAAAAAATACGGACGTGTTATAGAAGCTTACCGCTTAACGCTGCTGATAGGAACGGTAGTATCCATTATTGCTTTTGCCTGTTTTCAGCTTTTCCCGCGGCAGATCATTGGTTTCTTCGGTGAAGGATCAGAAGCTTATTATCAATTTGCGGAGGAATATTTCAGAATTTATTTGTTCTTCACCTTTTTAGATTGTATCCAGCCGATTTCTTCCAATTTTTTTACGTCCATTGGTAAAGCAACTAAAGGTATCATTCTTTCCCTGACCAGGCAGATTATTTTTTTATTGCCTCTGATTGTCATACTACCTTTGTTTTATGGTATTAACGGCGTTATGTATGCAGGTATGACAGCGGATTTTGCGGCTGCTGTCCTGGCCGCATATTTAGGCTGGCGTGAAGTACAGCTGATGCGCAGCTGGATGAAAGCTGATAAATAATAAGAAAATCATCTTTTATTGGAAGGATTAAAAATGGAGAAAGAATTGAAAATCAAAATGTATTCTTTCACACTGGATTGCATAAACCCTTATGCGTTGGCTAAATTCTATGCAGAGCTGCTAAATTGGGAAATCCCTTTTTATGATGAGAACTGGGCCTGTATAGGAGCACCTGGAATGTCCCAGGGAGCTTATCCGGGAATACTTTTTCAGCGAAATCCAGAGTACTGTCCGCCTGTGTGGCCGGAAGAACCGGGAGTACAGCAGCAGATGGCGCATTTGGACTTTGCAGTCAATGATTTGGAAGAAGCGGTTCAGCATGCGATTAACTGCGGAGCAACAATGGCAGCTGAACAGTTTTCTAAAGAATGGCGTGTGATGTTTGATCCTGCTGGGCATCCTTTTTGTCTGTGCCGTATGAAAGCAATTTTTGAAAGCGAAAAATTTGCTTTGCTATAGAATTGAAAGATACTTCTGAGAAATTCTTTTTATACATATGGATATCAGTATTAATTTATGGAAGCTGCGGTAAAGTAAAAATAGCCTTGTTTCAAATGTTGCAGCTGCAAATTAGAGAATAAGAAAGTTTGAAAATAAGATCCGGACTGTTCCGGGTCTTATTTTTGTAAAGTTAACCAAGTGTGCTGGAAGCGGTTGACGTACCTGGGCTGGAATAATATAATATAAAGGTACTGAATTAAGCGGAGGTTTGCCATGCAAACTATAATTGAAGTAAAAAATTTAACACATGTTTATACAGACAGTGAAAATAAAGAAATAAAGGCTTTGGATGGGATCAATTTAGAAATAAGACAAGGTGAATTTGTTGCTGTTATTGGTGCCAATGGCAGTGGTAAAAGTACTTTAGCGCGTCATTTTAACGCTTTGCAGAGGCCAAGTGAAGGTGTGTGCCTGATCGAGGGTATGGATACTACGGTAGAAGAAAATCTTTGGGATATTCGCCAGCATGTGGGGATGGTGTTTCAAAATCCTGATAATCAGATCGTGGCGGCAATTGTCGAGGAAGACGTTGCCTTTGGACCGGAAAATATAGGGGTGCCGACGGCAGAAATAAGAACAAGAGTGGATGCTGCGCTGGCGGCAGTAGGTATGAGTGATTATGCCAAGCATGCTCCGCATCTGCTTTCCGGGGGTCAAAAACAGCGCGTGGCGATCGCAGGTGTTTTAGCATTGGAACCCAAGTGTATTGTTTTAGATGAACCGACGGCTATGCTCGATCCACAGGGACGCAAAGAAATAGTAACTACTGTCAAAAAATTGAACCGGGAAAAAGGCATTACCGTGGTTTATATAACTCATTATATGGAAGAGGCGCTGCAGGCTGACCGAATCATTGTTATGGGAGAGGGCAAGCTCAAAATGCAGGGGACGCCGAAAGAGGTGTTCAGTCATGTACGAGAGTTATATGCTTTAGGATTAGAAGCGCCTTTAGCTGCTAAAATTGCCGATGATTTGCGGCAAAGCGGTCTGAATTTACAGCAGGGAATTATTACAAATGAGGAGTTGGCTGAAAGCATATGCCGATAACATTAGAAAACGTAGAATTTACATATATGGCTAAAACACCCTACGAACGAAAAGCGCTGCAAGGTGTTTCGCTGACTGTGGACAAAGGAGAGTTTGTTGCTGTGATCGGGCATACCGGCAGCGGAAAATCGACTTTAGTGCAGCATCTGAATGGTCTTTTAAAACCGTCGGCAGGTAAAGTAACGATTGATGGACTGGATATCAGCGGCAAAGGTGAAGCCGTAAAAAAAGCAAGACACCAGGTTGGTATGGTTTTCCAATATCCTGAACATCAGATTTTTGCTGAAACTGTTTTTGAGGATATTGCATTTGGACCGCGGAATAAGGGGATGCAGGAGAATGAGGTTAAGCAGCAGGTCCAAGACGCGATGAGATTTGTGGGTTTGGATTTTGAAACCTTTGCCAGCCGGTCTCCGTTTCAGCTTTCCGGAGGACAAATGCGCCGCGTGGCGATTGCCGGGGTAATAGCAATGGATCCTGATTATCTGATTTTAGACGAACCTTCTGCCGGACTTGATCCGCGTTCACGTGATGCTGTTTTTGCAGAAATCATGGCTTTGTATAAAAAACGCCGGATGGCTGTGATTTTAGTTACGCACAGTATGGAAGAAGCAGCCCGTTACAGTAACCGGCTGCTGGTTATTTCCGGTGGACGCGTCATTTTAGACGGAAGTCCTGCTGAAATTTATCAAAATCATAAAAATGAACTTTTGGCGGTAAGCATGGACGTACCGCATCTTTTTAAACTCAGTGATGAACTGCGTGCACGCGGGATGGAAATCCAGGCGGATACCATGACTGCGGAAGCACTGGAAGCGCAGATCAAAACAGCAAAGGGGTTGAAATAAATGCTGACTGACATTGCGCTTGGACAATATTACCCGGGAAATTCTCTGATTCATAAGTTGGACCCGCGGACGAAGATACTGATAACATTATTTTTTATTGTCGCTATTTTTCTGGCCTCAGGAGCCGTATCTTATGGAATACTTTGGGGTTTCGTATTTTTGATTATTCTTTTATCACGTCTGCCGCTGATGCTGGTTCTAAAATCAATAAAGCCGCTGTGGATCATCATTGTTCTGACAATGGTAATCCATATGTTTACAGGGCAGGGTGAAAATGTAATTTTTTCCTGGAAATTTTTTAAAGTAACACAGGAAGGTCTGGAAATGGGCCTGAAAATGTCGATGCGTCTGATTCTGCTGCTGCTGATTTCTTCGATACTGACATTTACGACTTCACCAATAGTTTTGACTGACGGGATAGAGGCTCTGCTGCGCCCATTTAAACGTTTTGGCGTACCAGCGCATGAGCTGGCAATGATGATGACGATCGCCTTACGGTTTATACCTACGCTGCTTGAGGAAACAGACAGGATTATGAAGGCACAGACCGCACGCGGAGCTGATTTTTCCAGCGGCAATCTGATGCAGAGAGCCAAAAATATGCTGCCGCTTTTGATACCTCTTTTTATCAGTGCGTTCAGACGTGCCGATGATCTGGCGGTAGCAATGGAAGCACGTTGTTATCGCGGTGGAGAAGGACGCAGCCGTATGCACGAGCTCGTTTATTATGGACGTGACTATGCGGCATTAGCGACAGTGTTTATTTTGATTGGTCTGATGGCGTTTATTCGCTGGGGGAACGCGTTATGCGTACTCTGAAATTAACAGTGGCTTATGACGGCACTAATTACCATGGTTTTCAGAAGCAGACTAATGCTCTTACAGTGCAGCAGGTGCTTGAAGAGAAACTATCCTTGCTCTGCGGCGAAAAAATCGTTACAGCCGGTTCTGGACGTACTGATACGGGTGTGCATGCACGGGGGCAGGTAGTGTCGCTGACAACCAGCGGTAGTATTCCATTGGAGAATCTTTTAAAGGCCTGTGCAGGAATCCTGCCGAAGGATATCGTGCTTTGGCAGGCTGAGGAAGCTGACGAAGGTTTTCATGCCAGATACAGCGCTTGTTGGAAACGTTATTGTTATCGCATAGTGCAGAATAAACATGCGGACCCTTTCCTGCGTAACTATGTCTGGCAAATGCGGGAATATCTGCGGCTTGAAGCGATGCAGGAGGCAGCACAGCTGCTTTTGGGAACACATGATTTTTCGTTTTTCCGTTCGGCCGGCAGTGTGCAAAGTTCGCCTGTTAAAACGATTTACCGCGCTGAATGGCTGCAAAAAGAGCAGGGAGAACTGGAATTCTGCATTGAAGGTAATGGATTTTTATATCATATGGTGCGTAATATCGTCTGGCATCTGGTAGAAGTCGGCAAAGGCACTAAAAGTATTGCTGCATTTAAAAGTGAATTTGCAGCAGGCAAGCGTCATTTTAAGGTTGCTCCGGCGCCTCCTCAGGGACTTTATTTAGATTATGTTGGTTATATACCGCATTTTCTGGCAGATATTAAAAAAATCAGAAAATAATCCTGATTTTACTTGACAAAAAATGTCAAGATGGTTACAATATACATACGTGATTTTACGCCTATCTCCACTAGCCCCGGAGAGAAACGATAAAATTACATTGAACAGGAAATACTTTAGGGAGGGACATAAGGATGAAATCTTTTATGGCTAATCCGTCCAATATCGAACGTAAATGGTTCGTTGTTGACGCAGCTGATAAAACTCTTGGCCGCATGGCAGCCGAAGTTGCAAAAATCCTTCGTGGCAAACACAAACCGACTTTTACTCCGCATATGGATACCGGAGATCATGTAATCGTAATCAATGCTGACAAAGTAGTTTTGACCGGTAAAAAACTGGTTCAAAAAGTTTACTTCCGTCATTCCGGTTACCTTGGCGGCGACAGCTACACAAAAGCTGGCGATATGCTCGCTAAGAACCCGGTAAAAATGGTAGAACTCGCAGTTAAAGGTATGATTCCTAAAAATCGCCTTGGCAGCCAGATCTACACTAAACTGCATGTATATGCTGGTTCTGAACACCCGCATGCAGCTCAAAAACCTGAAACTTTAGAAATCAACGTAAGATAATCCGGAGGAGGAAACGTAAATGGCAGTAGTTACTTATAGTGCGACTGGTCGTCGCAAATCTTCAGTTGCTCGCGTTCGCCTGGTTCCGGGTGAAGGTAAAATCGTTATTAACGGCCGTGAGCTGACCAATTATTTTGGTCTGAAAACATTGGAACTCATCGTTAACCAACCGCTTGAAATTACTGAAACCAAAGGCAAATACGACGTACTCGTAAATGTTATTGGCGGCGGTATTTCCGGTCAGGCAGGTGCGATCCGTCATGGTATCGCTCGTGCTTTGCTCGACGTTGACGCTGAATATCGTCCGGCTTTGAAAAAAGCTGGCTTCCTGACTCGCGATCCGCGCGAAAAAGAACGTCGTAAATACGGTCTTAAAAAAGCGCGTAAAGCAAGCCAGTTCTCGAAACGTTAATCATTGGGAACAGAAGTTCAAAACCCGCACAATTTGTGCGGGTTTTCTTTTTGTCAATATGAAAAGACTCCTTTGAATTAACTAAACAGGATTAAAAAAATAAATACTGTTGTTATAATATGCAGTAAAAGTATGCTTTTTATTTAGTTTATGTAATCATTTTAATGAAGATGACGTTTTAGAGTCGTATATTTTCTCTTGACAAGTATCAGGCAAGTAGGTATAATAACTTTTAACAATTCAAAAATTTTCACCTCAAAGACTGTGAAGGGAACAAGATAAAACTGGCAAGCCTCAGAGAGTCGACGGTTGGTGCAAGTCGATGGCAAAAGTTTTATGTATAACTCATCCCGGAGTTGTCTGCTTGATATGTAGAGCAGAACGTGTGGCAACGTTAAGAGCCTGGGCCTTGTTTGAGGCTGAGAGGGCTGCATGGCAGCTGAATTAGGGTGGTACCGCGTGGAGAACAGTTCCTCGCCCCTATGCATTTATCGTAGGGAGCGGGGATTTTTTATTTCCGCTTCCGAAGTTGGGCCGCTGCGCCGGCATAAACAGATTGGAGGCAAATATTTATGAAACAAGCAAGTAAACAGTATATTCCTTTTCAGCCGCTCCAGTGGCCGAATCGCCAATGGCCGAATAAAACTATTACCAAGGCGCCGATTTGGTGCAGTGTTGACCTGCGCGACGGGAATCAGGCTTTGGTTACGCCGATGCAGCTGGAAGAAAAGCTGCTGATGTTCAAGACTCTGGTAGATATTGGCTTTAAAGAAATAGAAGTTGGTTTTCCGTCTGCATCTGAAACCGAATATGAGATCCTGCGCACTTTGATCGAAGGGCATCATATTCCCGATGATGTAACGATTCAGGTACTGGTACAGGCGCGTCCGGAACTGATCAAAAAAACTTTTGAAGCAGTTAAAGGCGCTAAAAACGTTATCGTACATTTTTATAACTCTACCTCTACCTTACAGAGGAAGGTCGTATTTAAAGAAGATATGCCAGGCATTATCAAGATCGCAGTGGAGGGTGCAAAACTTATCCGTCAGCTGACTGAGGAAGAAATTGCCAGCAGCGGTATGAATATTCGGTATGAATATTCTCCTGAAAGCTTTACCGGTACTGAGACCGATTTTGCTATTGAAATATGCGAGTCGGTAATGGAAACCCTGGGGGCAACGAATGAGAACCCGATCATTCTGAATCTGCCTTCAACAGTGGAAATGTCAACGCCGAACACATATGCGGATCAGATCGAATATTTCTGTACTAAGATGAAAAACAGGGAAGCTGCTATTATCAGCATTCATCCGCATAATGACCGCGGGACAGGTGTTGCTGCGGCTGAACTTGCCCTGCTGGGCGGAGCAGACCGCATCGAAGGAACATTGTTTGGCAACGGCGAGCGCACTGGCAATCTTGATATTGTGACAGTTGCTTTGAATATGTATACTCAGGGCGTTGATCCGGAGCTTGATTTTTCCAATATTCTGGCGGTCAAAAAAATTTATGAGGCCTGTACCAAGATGAAGGTGCCCGAGCGCCAGCCTTATGCGGGTGAATTGGCGTTTACCGCGTTCTCCGGTTCGCATCAGGATGCTATACGTAAGGGTTACGAATATATGGCGGAAAGCGATACTCCTTATTGGGAAGTACCGTATCTTCCGATCAATCCTGCTGATCTGAGCCGTGAATACGAACCTGTTATCCGTATCAACAGCCAATCCGGTAAAGGCGGCGCAGCTTTTGTGCTGCAGCATGCTGTCGGTTACAGGCTGCCGAAGGAAATGCATCCTGAATTTGGCAATATCGTGAAGGCTGCTTCCGATGCTTTTGGTGATGAATTGAAGGAAGAACAGATCGTTGACTTGTTTAACCGTGAATATGTAGAGTTTGATGGTAAATACAAACTGGCTTCCCACAGCTTCCTGGAACAACGGGAGTTGGATGGCACTACACATACTCGTTTTGAAGGTAAAATCGATGTTTGTGGTGATATGAAAGAAGTTGCCGGTGTCGGCAACGGCCCGATAGATTCATTCTTCCAGGCGCTGGCAGGAATCGGCGTAGAGGGCTATGAATTTGTTAATTATCACGAACATGCTATTTCCCGCGGTTCTGACGCGAAGGGTATTTGTTACATAGAACTGAAGATTCCCGGTAATGGACATATCTTTGGTGTTGGTATCGACAGTAATATCAACGTAGCTGCGCTTTTGGGTATCCTCTGCGCTATTAACAGAGCTGAGAAATAATCAGAGCGGTGTAAAAATCAGATAAAAAATATTAAGACAGGCGTAGTTTGGTTATCTTGCAGATAAAGGCACAGTACTGATAAAGTACTGTGCCTTTTGTCGTAAATTTCGTGTAAAAGTGAAAGGAGGCAGGCAGGAGCTTTGCCGCAAAGCTAGAAATAAACAGCAGCAATAGCAGAGAAAATTACGGATCAATAACAGGAAGAAGGGGAGAAAGTGTAAATTGCCAAGTCTGTAATGATAGTAAAAATCTGTCGTAAAGAAGGATGAAAATTTTATGGCTAAAAATAAAGTGATCCTGGGGCATCTGTCTGGCAGTGCTGTTTTCTTAAATCCAGTTTGTATGATCGTAACGAAGATGCATTTTAAAGAACCTGATGAAGGAATTATCATCAGCAAAGAAACAATTCATACGTGGGAATTTGTAACTGATGAAGCTATCAAAGATGCTTTTGCAGGAAAGTCTGATTGTGCACTTGAGGGGATGACAGAAGAATATGGTCAGGAGCTCATGGGGGCAGTGTTAAAACCTCCTAAAGCATCTGTGTATCAGCTGGCCGTTCAATTTGAGAATGGGGAATACAGTCTGCTTGAGTTGGATGGATATTATGCTAAAGCGTTTATCGATGCTTCAGCTAAAGAAAAAGCAGCTTTATTTGAGCCTGATCACAGCAGGGAGAAGAAGATTTCCTGCATGAAAAAAGTTGTCGCAGGCTGTATTTCGTTAGTTTCCCTTGCAGGACTGCTGTTATTGCTGTAAATGATAGATTAAAATAAAACAATGATTATAAAAAATGAAGGCCGCTGCTTTATAAAAGCAGCGGCCTTCATTTTTTAGGGGTATTGTGAATGTAAGGTTAAACAAATTTATAGCTTTTCAGGATACTATGCTGCACTGCTTTATACAGGAAAACTGCTAAAATAACAGATGGCACAGCGCTTACCGCCATGGAAACAGCACAGTTGATTGCAGATAGATAGGCTATCTGGTGCGGAAGTCCTAAAACGAAGACTTTAAAGCCATAGCGAATCAGCGGTTCGGTGATAACATTGACCAGGCAGCCGAAAACAGCCGCTATAGTTACGATCTTAGTCGCTTTTTTGTCATCTGCCGCAGCCAGGTTAAAAACTTTATGAGCAATAAAGGCTACCGCCAGTCCCAATAGAAATTTGGCTAAAAAAGTCGGCGGTGCTGATGTGGTATAACCGGCTAAAATGTCTGCAAGGGACAGACCTATTGCACCTGTAAGCGCTCCGTATTTTGCCCCCAGAATCAGAGCAGACAGGAGGATAAAAGCATGACCGATATAAATTTTGCCGGTCATACCGCCACCCATGGGGATCTCGATCCGCAGATAAGTAAAACAAACGAAAGCCAAAGCTGCAAACATACCTGCCAGCGTCAGCCTGGTAATATTGTCATTACGCATAAAAAACACCTTCTTCAGTTAAATCTACAAAATATAGTATAAAACAAAACTGGTTTGTGTAAAATAGACAGAAGTTGAAAAATAAAGCAGGACAGTTAGAAAAAGCAGGTAAATGTGGTAATAATGCGGCAGTCAGAAAAATAATTCACAAAGGTTTTGCAGAAAAAGATATATGAATAATGACTCATATGTTATAATAGATCTAAGGAATGAATTGCTGACATTATCTAAAAGAACTTAAGTTATCTTTTTACTTTACAGTATTATTTGACAAAGGCTTTACAGGTTGTTAAGATTGATTTATAAGATGTGTAAGGATAGCTTTCGCTAACCTTAAATTAACGTTGCTGGTTTTTAATGGTAACGCTGAAGCAAATTTAAATTCCGAAATGGAGGCATAAATTATGGAAAAAGCGAGTATGTATATTTTTGGTATGTCGTGCGCAGGTTGTGTTGCCGGTGTAAAAATGGCATTGGAGGATGTACCGGGCGTAAAACACGCAGCAGTAGACCTGGAGCAGTGCATGGCAGTTGTAGAATATGAAGCCCCGGCTACAGTGGAGCAGTTGGAAAGTGCAGTAAAAGAAGCTGGTTTCACTGTTGAAAAATAAAGCTTATGAAAACAATAACTATTAAAATTTCAGGAATGCATTGCGCTGCCTGTTCTAATGGTGTGGAACGTTCTTTAAAGAAGGTTCCAGGTGTCGACAGAGCGGAAGTCAATCTGGCGACTCAGTCGGCGTTGGTGCGTTATGATGAAAATCAGGCGACGATAGAGCAGCTGGAAGCAGCTGTGACCAGAATGAGCTTTGGTGTCGTCCATGATGCGCCGGGCGAAGAATCGACAGCTGAACAGAGGGCGGAACAGGATGCCCTTGATTTAAAGAAACGTTTGAAAGTGGCGGCTTTCTTTTTTGTGCCGCTGTTATATTTGGCGATGGCGCCGATGGTGCCGGGTAAATTTTTGCCTGTACCGATAGATCCGGATCAGATGAGCGATGTCTATGCTTTTGTGCAGTTGTTGTTAACGCTGCCGATATTGTATGCCGGCGGTCCGTTTTTCAAAAATGGTATCATCAGCTTGAAAAACGGTGTTCCGTCGATGGATACACTGGTTGCTTTAGGTACGGGTGCTGCGTTTATTTACAGCAGCTATTCAACCTACGAAGTTCTGGCAAAAATAAATCCTCATGCTGTGCATAGTCTTTATTTTGAATCTGCCGGCGCTATTTTGACATTTGTTTTGTGTGGTAAGTTTTTAGAACTGCGCGCGAAAGGTGAAGCTGGACACGCTATCAGCAGCCTGCTTAACCTGGCACCGAAGACAGGCTTTATCTGGAAGGACGGCGAAGAGGTAGAGATTCCGCGCGAAGCGATCCTGACAGGTGATATAGTTATCGTCCACCCAGGCAATCAGATACCGGTCGACGGGGTGATCACAGACGGGCACGCCAGTATTGACGAATCGATGCTGACCGGTGAAAGTATGCCTGTAGGTAAAAGTGTCGGCGAAAATGTTTTTGCGGCTACAGTAGTTACCGACGGGTATCTGCGTTTTAAAGCCGAAAAAGTCGGTAAGGATACGATGCTGTCGCAGATCATGCAGATGGTCGAAGCGGCTCAGGGCTCGAAAGCGCCGATTGCCAAAACGGCTGATAAAATTGCGGCGGTTTTTGTGCCGGTAGTGCTGGTGATAGCTTTAGTTGCCGGCTTGAGCTGGTGGTTTGCCGGCGCCGGCAGTAAATTTGCCATGCAGGTCTTTGTTGCCGTACTTGTTATTGCCTGCCCCTGCGCTTTAGGACTGGCGACACCGGCGGCAATCATGGTCGCTGTAGGTAAGGGTGCTGAAAAAGGCGTACTGTTCAAAAATGCAGAAGCTTTAGAAACAGCTCATAATGTAACAATGGCGGTTTTTGATAAAACCGGTACGATTACGAAGGGCAAACCGATAGTAACAGACGTTATCGGCTGGAACGGAGCCAAAGAAGAAGCGATAACAAGGCTGGCGGCGGCAATTGAACAAGGTTCAGCTCATCCGCTGGCAGTAGCTGTCAAAGAACGGGCCGCAGGGATGGAACTGCCGACCTGTACAGATTTTAGAACTACGGTAGGCGGCGGTATCGCTGCCCGTTGTGAAAATACCAACGTACGGTTGGGAAATTTGTCCTTTGTACAGCCTGTGGCAATGATTCCTCCGAATGCCATAGAACTTGGCGAAAAATTAGCGTCAGTTGGTAAAACGATCGTTTATCTGACAATCGGCCGTAATTTATGCGGTATTTTTGCTATCGCTGATACGCTGAAGGAAGAAACCCAGGAAGCAATGCAGAAGCTGCACGAGCTGAATATCCGTACCGTTATCCTGACCGGCGATAATAAACGCGCTGCTGCTTATATTGCGCAGCAGGCAGGCGTGGACGAAGTAGTTGCTGAGCTGATGCCTGGTCATAAGGCCGAGCTGATCAAAAGCTTCCAGCAGGGTGGGGAGATCGTCGCCATGGTTGGCGACGGTATCAACGACGCACCGGCTTTGGCGCAGGCTGATCTGGGCATTGCCGTTGGCGGCGGGACTGATGTGGCGATAGAATCGGCGCAGGTCGTGCTGGTCAACGGAGATATTCGTAATATCAGTACTACCCTGCGTTTAAGTAAGGCCACGATCCGCAACGTCAAAGAAAATCTGTTCTGGGCTTTTGGCTATAATATTATTGGTATACCTGTAGCCGCAGGAGTGCTGCACATTTTCGGCGGACCTTTGCTTGACCCGATGATCGCTGCGGCCGCAATGTCGCTGAGCTCGGTTTCGGTAGTAAGCAATGCCCTGCGTTTAAAACGCTTTAAGTAATCTAAATAAATTTGAAGTAATAAAGTGAATATTGATACAGGTATTTTTGCATGCTGCGGCCTGTAAAAATACAGAAAAAGGCGAAAGCCCCGTTTACATTTTTGTAAGCGGGGCTTTTTTATTTGTCCTTTCTAAGTACTAGGATACAGCTGCGAGGACTTATGAAAGGATAAAAAGCAAAAATAAAAATGTTTCACAATTTAAAAATTCGTAAAACATTAAAATAATAAAGTATTTCTTATAATATTCCACCATTGTGGATAAAGATAATAGTAATGTAAAGCCAGGGAGGTGAAAGCTATGGAACTTGATGATGAAAAACTGAGCTTCTCCAAAAAGGTTGTCGGAACGGTGACCTGGTTATTTGTCGGCATCATAATGTTTTCGGCCGGCACTTGGTTAATATACAGAGAAATACCGGACAGGCTGATAGATTATGTTGACGGTCCGTTTTCTGTTATCATCAGCGGTTATTTTGCCAAAGCCGGTATGGAAAACTTTTTGAAGCTGCGGGGAGGAGCTAAAGAAAAAGGCACCTAGAAAGGGGGGCTGGCTTATGATTTGTTATTATCTGTTTCCAGGTCCGCACTGAGAAACGTATGACTCAAAAGCATTTATCTAAATTATCAGGTATCAGTACAAGTATGATCAGTGCGATCGAATTAGGCGAACGGCATCCGACTGTTCCGGTTCTTGACGCTTTGGCAAGAGCGCTGCAGGTTAAGGTGACCGATCTTTACAGCCGTAAATTTTGATTATGAGGAGGAGCCGTGATGGCGAAAAAGCAATACTTTGAGAATTTGTTGGGAGCGATGCAGGAATCGATTTTAAAAGCGCACAGCATGATCGAAAATCAGCACTTGAATGTTATGAAACGTTATTTTGACGAGTCGCAGAAACCGCTGACTTTTGATATCCAATATCCTCGTATCAATCCTGACACAGGCGAACTGGAATATGTACTGGTGCAGGTGCCGAAAATTGCGCTGGTACCGATGAATTCCCTGAAGCTGAAGGAGATGAAGCTGAAGTTTAAAGTGAAGCTGAGCAGCTGGGACGATGGTAAAAGCAATGACAGCGGTCTGCTGGCAAATATTTTGTCTTCCAACAAAACGGATACCGATAATTTTGTCGATGTAGAATTGCTGTTTGAGTCTAACGATCCTCCTGAAGCAGTTATGAAAATCAATGATCAGATGGTGAAAATACTGCCCTGATAAAGTACAAACAGAAAGGATGTAGTTAATTATGGCATTAGTAAAAATGGCGGAAGAATTCGGCGGTTTGCCAATGGAGTCTTTGATCGGCGGTCCGTTGCAGGCTGCCTGTGACGCACAGACGATGCTGGCCGGCGCAACGGCTCGCTTTATTGAAGAGGTCGGCCTGGTTAAGGAAGGTGATAAACAGGTCGTACGTACTGTAGGGTTCAGCTTTACCCGCAGCGCTAACGGCGATGACGGCAATGGTCCCGCTTCTGAAAAAGTGGAAATGAATATCCCGCTTTTGGCGATGGTCAAAGTTCCGTCTCTGTCGATCGATCTGGTAGATATTACCTTCGATATGGAAGTAAAATCTTCGGAAACTCAGTCGGAAATCGACGATAAAAAAGGCGAGCTGGAAGCAGAGATGGGTTTGCAGATCGGTCCTTTCAGCATGAAAGCCAAAGTTAAGGGATCTATCTCCAGTCATAAGGAAAATACCCGTAAGAGTGATAATTCCGCAAAATATCATGTGCAGGTCCGCGCTACTCAGGGCGAGATGCCGGAAGGTCTGTCCCGTGTTTTGGATATCCTCAATACGGCGATCAACCCCACAAGTATCCAGAAAACTGCGGCAGCAGGAGCACAGGGGCAAGAACATTATACAGCTGATAATGATGTTGCCTGATGAGGTGTAAAGGCAGGTAACTATGATGACGAAACCATTTGATGTAAGTGCGGTGGGCTATGTAAAACGTGTTGTTATCGGCAATACCGATCCAGAAAAAACAGTAAATGAGGAAGACATTGAAAAGCAGCGTCAGCTGCTAAACCGCTGTCTGTCAGATTCTCCGCGCGGACGGATCATCGGACAGGAGAAGAACTTCTATTTGCTGAATATCGGTGAGCATCAGGTGGTGATGCAGTACATAGTTTACCATGTTGGTTTTGCCAGAAGGCCGGTATGGCTGGAAGATTAAGAAAGCCGCCTGTTATGGGCGGCTTTTTTCAAAGGAGGGAAAATGAAGTGGAAATAGATAATAAGATCAATCTTGGTTTCAGCGGCGGCGGTTTCAGAGCTACGTTTTACTGTCTTGGGGCTTACCGCAGATTAGTAGAGCTGGGACTTGAAAAACATGTCAACGAAATAACCTCTGTGTCCGGCGGCAGTATTGCGGCAGGTGCTGTCATCAGCGCTTTGGCAGAAGGTGATTTCAGCAGTTTGCTTGATTTTGACAGGCGGGTGACAACGAAACTGATCAATCTGGGGCAGTGCAATTTCCGCAGGCGTATCATGACAAAAGCATCATGGCTCGCTTATCTGCTGCCATATCTGCCCAAGCTGCAGCAGTTGGCTCTGGCGGCTGCTTTAAGGCCGAAGATGAGTAAAGCTTTTCCACAGGTGTTGGACGAAGAACTGTTTGAAGGCAGAAAAATGAAGCAGGCAGAGGCAGCGACAGAATGGAGCTGCAATGCTACCTGTATCAATACCTTAAAAAGATTCAGGTTTAAAAGTAGTGATATTTACGGTTATCTGCTGGGGCGCAGCAGTGATATCGACGATATCCCCATTGCTTTTGCCGTTGCGGCTTCGGCTGCTTATCCGGTAGGCTTCGCACCTTTGGAGCTGGATGTAGAGGCAAGAGAATTCAGGGATCTTTACGGTACGGGAACGCAGAAACCGGAAAATCCGGCCAAGCTCTATCTGACTGATGGCGGCGTTTATGATAATCTGGGGAGCGAAAGTATGCTGAAATCGCCTGTTCCATTACTGATGCTGGATGCATCCGGTGCAAGCCAACCTTTGTGGGATAATTCACACATGAGCAAGTTGGAGCTTGCCAACCGCACTTTGGCAGTAGGGCTGGATCAGGTCGTGTATCTGCGCCGCCGGCTGCTTTTTGAGGTGAAACAGCATCAGCAGCTTATTTTAGGTCGTGGGATAGGAAAGATCATAGAATATTGGCGCGAGCGTGGAACCAGAGGAATGAATATGGAACAGCTATTGCAGGTGGAACAGCTGTGTGCTGCACTAAGGACCGATATGGACGGCTTCCACGATGTCGAGATAGAGTACCTGATGTGGCTGGGCGCGGTAAAAATAGATTATGCTTTAAGATTGCTGCTGCCCGGCAATGAACAGCTTCAGCAAAGCAAAATGCCGAAGCTGCCGGATTATGACGCAGGTTTTGCAACAGCAGTGCTGGAGCGCGGTGGTAAAATGAGTGTTTTTAAGCCGCTGCATCACGATCTGCATTTAAATTAAGGAGCGGAACATATGAAGAAGACTTCATTTTTAGCGATACTTTTGGCTGCGCTGGTGCTTGCAGCCGGCGTTGTTACTAAAGACAGCGAGCTGGTAAAAAGTTATGTGCCGGTTTTGCTGGAGCAGTTGCAGGCAATGGATACTGCAGTACCCAAAGAAATGCCGCCAAAAGCGGAGGCAAAAACACAGGACGCTGTGAAAACTGCTGACGATATCCTTGCCGTTACTGCTTTGGATATTGGACAGGGAGACAGTATCCTGGTACAAATGCAGGGGAAAAATATCCTGATCGACAGCGGCGACCGCAGCGAAGCTGCCAGGCTGCTGACTAAGCTGGAAGAAAATCATGTCGAGCAGATCGATATGCTGATAGCTACACATCCGCATGCCGACCATATCGGCGGGATGAAAGCGGTGCTGAACAGGTTTCCGGTAAAACAGGTTTATGACAGCGGTCAGAATTATAAAACTAAAATGTATAACGACTTTCGTTTGCAGATTGAAAAGGAACAGATTCCTTTTGAAGTGCTGCGCGGCGGTCAGGAAGTTCCGGTCAATGAAATGGTGAAGCTGAAGGTCCTGAGTCCGCAGGCGTTGTATAAGGGGACTCCTTCTGACACCAATAACAACAGTCTGGTGCTGCGGTTGGAGTATAAAGATTTTGCAATGCTGCTGACCGGGGATATTCAGGCCGAAGTAGAACGTGATCTACTGCAAACTGACCCTGAGGCACTGCAGGCGCAGGTTTTAAAGGTGGCGCATCACGGCAGTAAAACATCATCGATCAATGAATTTTTAGCTGCTGTCAAACCGAAGATAGCGGTCATCAGCAGCGGCGAAGGTAATAAATATAAGCATCCCAGCCCGGAAGTGGTACAAAGACTGTACAATTTACAGGCCGATGTTTTCAATACGGCTTTATGCGGCGATATTATTATAAAAAGCAATGGCAAAACCTGTGATATAACTGTTGAGAAGTTTTATGATGAGCAGCAGGCGCAGGCAGTCTGAGACGGAGGGATAGAAAATGCGTGAAATAACATTGCAGGAATTGGCGGCGCTGGCTGAAAACGCAAAGGGTGAGATCAGAAGGATTTATTTGCACTGGACGGCGGGGCATTATAACAATACTTATGACGACTATCACTTGAATATCACAGGTGACGGTACAGTGTGGAGCAGCTGCGGGAAACTGACAGAATATAAAGAGCATACCTGGCATCGTAACAGCGGCGCAGTCGCGGTAAGCATCTGCTGCTGCGCCGACGCTGTGGCTTATGCCGATGGCAGTGTGGACTTTGGCAGCGTGCCGCCTACACGGCAGCAGTTAGAAACCTTGGCGCGGGTAGTAGCGGTTTTGTGCCGGGGACTGGATTTGCCGATCGACGATAATTATGTTATGACTCATGCAGAAGCGGCTGACCTTGATGATTATGGGCCGGCAACGACTTTTGAAAGATGGGATCTGTGGAAGCTGGCATCTGCCGACGGAACTTTGCAAGATGGCGGTGCTTTGATCCGCAGCAAAGCGAAAGCCTGCTGTCAGTGGTAATAAAAAAGCCGTAACGCTGTTGGATCGGCGTTACGGCTTTCAGGTTTTTATTTAGTTGCTGCTTTAACAGGCAACTGCGTTAAAAGTTCGATTGTAGAGCCGTCGGCAAAGGCCAGACTGCTTAGAGAAGCCTTCCAGGTCACTTTGCTGAAATCGCTGTTCATAACCTTGGCATCATCAGTCAGAAAAGGGTTCAGCTCCCAGTTGAATTTATAAACTGCGGTCTGTTTGGCGGCAAGGTCTTTGCTACTGGCAAAATTACCACTGTAAAATAATTCATTATCAGCGTTGTAAAGCTCCAGAACACCGGTAAAATACTGCAACTCCTTCATCGCGTTGTTAGTCAGCTGAATATCTGCTTCTAACAGGCGGATAACGCCGGAATAAGGAGCCGAAGTTATAAAGATTTTTTGCGGAGAAACGGCAACAGCGTCGTCGATCTGCTTTTGTACAGGAGCGTTAAGTTCAGCTAGTTTGTTTTGTAAGGCCTGATAACGTTCATTAATCAAAGTTTTCAGATTGTTGATCTTAGTTATCTGCCAGGTATCGTCAGCAAGCTGCTGCATAGCAAGCTCTACTAAAAAATGTTTGTCTAATTCGCTGTCGAAAACTTTGATGGTTACGACAGCGACACTGCCATTTTTCTGAATCTTTTCCACACCCTGATACTGCATAGAATTGACGCCGGTCTTGTTTTTCAGATTATTGACAATATCAGTGCCGTTGTTTTGCAGCATCGGCGAGTCAGCATCACTTGGATCTGCTTCTTCCATAGTACCGCCGTTGACGTATTGTCTGGTCTGGTCGATCAGGATCGGGACGGCAACACCTTTGATATTCTGTACTAACGCAGCCAGAATCGGGCTTGACAGGCGTTCGTTGCCAAAAGAGGCAACAACGACATCGTCATAAGCGCTGCTGTAAAGTGTTTCCATATCGACGTGCTTTTCAAAAGCCGCAAAATCGTGCTTTTGTACTGCGCTGCCAATAAGGCCCAGCGAATACTGCGGCGTTTTGACCCAGTAGGCAAAGTACCATGCCACTGCGGCGGCTATTGCGATAACGGCAAACAGCAGCAGGTATTTTAATTTTTTTGTTTGCATAAGTGCATCCCCTCAAAAACTTTAAATTTATTATAATGCCTATTATACTACGACTTTGAAAGGATGCAACTTTTTTAGTCAACAATATAAATAAATTTTGTTTTAAAACTTAACAAGATAATAAAAAAGCTCAGGTGTTGGAAAATCATCTTTCCAGACCTGAGCTTTTTTGCGGTTGTACGCTTTGGAATTTGCGGGACGTTTTGTTACCGGGTCAATGTTGCCCCAACTTTTGCGATGGCTTTTGTTGATCTCCTGCTGCGTCTTTTTCGACAGCTTGGCAAAAGGAATAAATTTCTGCATATTTGTCACCTCGTTTGTAGTTAATTGAATGTATTATAACATGGATAGGAAGAAATATGATAAAGCCGTATTACAATTAACATATTATATGTTAGAATATATTTAATGAATATAAGAACGATTTCTGTGGAGGTTTACAAAAATGGTGACTAGGGGAAAAAATATTAATTTATTTCTTATAGATGGAGAAGCTAGTGGACGTATAAAATGCACAATGGATAACTGGGTTGGTATTGCTTATAAAATTCCGCGAACTGAGTTAGAGAGGTGCCAAGAACGGGATGATTTAAAACAAAGTGGAGTATATTTTTTATTTGGTGTATCTGAAAAAACAGGTAAAGATATAGTTTATGTAGGACAAGCTGGTGCAAGAAAAAGCGGTGAAGGTATCCTTAATCGATTAAAGGAGCATAAAAGGAATCCTGACAAAGGCTACTGGCATGAAGCCGTTGTTTTTACGACAACTAATAATTATTTTGGGGCAACAGAAATAAGTTACCTTGAAAATCGTTTTCGTAATATTGCTATGGATGCCAAAAGATATGATGTAAAAAATGTTAATGAACCCAATCTTGGAAATATACGCGAAGAACAAGAAAGTGCATTAGAAGAGTTTATTGATTATGCTAAAGTTATTATGGGGACATTGGGACATAAAGTTTTTGTACCTTTGACAAAATCAGCTTTTGAGAAGAAGAATGATGAACATATAGATATTACAGAAAAAATATTTTATTTTAAACGCAAAAGTAAAAAAAGCAACAAAATTATAGAAGCGATTTGTAAGCAAACTAACGATGGATTTGTTGTTCTCCAAGGCAGCCATATTGAGATTATAGATTCACATACTATTCCGGCAACTATTAAAGCTGCTCGAAAAAAAGCTAATATAGACGATAATAATATTCTTCAAGAAGATATTTTATTTAAAAGTCCTTCATATGCAGCGGCCTTTGTTATTGGTGGACATGTTAATGGATTGGTAAGTTGGAAAACAAAAGATGGTAAAACCTTAAAAGATATCGAAGAAGAATAACAAGAAGGAGATTGACATGGTTGATAATAAAAAAGAACAAGAGCGGGCAGAATTACATCGTATGATATGGGGTATTGCCAATGATCTTCGCGGTAGTGTTGACGGTTGGGATTTTAAACAGTATGTTTTAGGTATGTTGTTTTACCGTTATATATCAGAAAACCTAACAAATTATATCAATATTGGCGAACATGAGGCAGGCAATAGTGATTTTGATTACACTAAATTTTCTGATAAAGAAGCAGAGCAGGCACGACAAGACCTGGTAAAAACAAAAGGCTTTTTTATTTTGCCAAGTGAATTATTTGGAAATGTAAGGGCGAAGGCTCCTTCTGACGAAAATCTTAATGAAACTTTGGAAAAAGTTTTTCGGAATATTGAAAGTTCGGCTCAGGGCAGCGACAGCGAAGACGATTTTAGAGGGTTGTTCGACGATATGGATGTCAACAGTAACAAGCTGGGAGGAACAGTTGCCAAACGGAACGAAAAATTAGTAAAGTTGTTGAATGGTATTGGTGAACTAAAACTTGGCGATTATCAGGATAATACTATAGATGCATTTGGTGATGCCTATGAATTTTTAATGGGTATGTATGCATCTAATGCCGGTAAAAGCGGCGGTGAATATTATACACCGCAAGAAGTATCCGAACTCTTGACCCGCATTACATTAGTTGGAAAAACAGAAGTAAACAAAGTCTATGAAATAATCTTACTGAGTTTAATACAATGCCGTGGAATAATTAAAAAGTGTGCCTTTGCGGTGTAAAATCAGTCGTTGCGGTGTAAAATCCGAAACGGCTGTTTTTATATGCACAGAAAAGCTCCTCACCGCCGTAATGGTAGTGAGGAGTATCTTTTTTATCCTTATGCTTTAATTTCCTGCCCGTCCTTAAAAGCAAACCGCACATCGTCCCTGGCATAGACTGTTACATAATCAATCAGCCCGCACCAGAGGGCAGGGTCAAATTTCTCCATCGGGTCAGCCTGCGCCAGCGTGTCCAGAAAGGCGTCGATTGCCGCCCGTCTGGATTTCTTGTCGGCAAGCGCGGCTTCAATTTCCTCCAGCCGAGCCTTCGCGGTATCGAAACGGGTGGTGAGACCGTCATAGCGTTTCTGATATTCCGTTTGGTCGAGCGCCACATGAGCGTTTTCGTAGATGCATTTTTCGATAAGGTCTGAGACGACCATGATCTCATCCTGCAGTTCTGCGACTTCGGTTTCCAGTGCAGATGTGTCGAAAGCAACGTCCAGCGAATTTCGGAGCGGCGAGATAATCGCCGCTTTTTTGCCAATCAGCTTGTTTGCCGCTGAGACAAACATCGCTTTAATTTCATCCTCCGTCAAGTGCGGCGTGGAGCATTTTTCCTCGCCGTCATACTTATGATTGCACTGCCAGATAACCCGGCGGTATTTGCTGTTGGAATGCCAGACCTTCGAGCCGTACCACTCGCCGCATTGTCCGCAGCGTATCTTACCGGAGAAAAGATGGACGCCGCTGTGTCGCCCACGGCTGCTTTTTCTACGCTCCAGTTCCTGCTGAACCAGCTCAAACACCTCCGGCTGGATGATGGCTTCGTGGTTGCCCTCCACATAGTACTGCGGAATCTCTCCCTCGTTGACCTTTTTCTTTTTGGTGAGGAAATCCACCGTGTAGCTCTTTTGAAGAAGCGCATCGCCTTTGTATTTCTCATTGGTGAGGATGCTGCGAACAGCTCCTGCGTTCCATTTATCCTTGCCGCCCGGCGATTTAATGCCGTCAGCGGTTAGCCTGGCGGCAATGCCGTGCGGCGTCATGCCTTGCAGGAACATACTGTAAATGCGGCGGATGATAACCGCTTCGTCCTTATTCAAAACCAGATTGCCATCGGGTCCCCGATCATAGCCGAGAAACCGTTTGAATGGCACGGTGACCTTCCCGTCAGCAAACCGTTTTCTCTGTCCCCAGGTACAGTTCTCTGAAATGCTGCGGCTTTCCTCCTGCGCCAGTGAGGACATGATGGTAATAAGTAGTTCTCCCTTGCTGTCCAGGGTCCAGATGTTTTCTTTTTCAAAATAGATCTCCACGCCTTTTTCCTTGAGCTGGCGCACCGTGGTCAGACTATCTACCGTATTGCGGGCGAATCGGCTGACCGATTTGGTGACGATGAGGTCTATCTTGCCAGCCAGTGCATCCGCCACCATGCGTTTGAATCCCTCGCGGTGCTTGGTATTCGTACCCGTTATGCCCTCGTCCGTATACACGGAAACAAACTCCCAATCGTCCCGGCTTTTGATATAGTTGGTGTAATAGTCCACCTGGGCGCTGTAGCTGGTGAGCTGCTCCTCGCTGTCCGTGGAAACACGGGCGTAGGCGGCGGTGCGGCGCTTTTTCTTTTCATTGATCGGCGTTGCCGTGAATCGGCTTATCGTCGCAGGTATTGTCGTTACTTTCGCCACGTTTTTCCCTCCATCTCTGTATCATTACTTCTCGCATATGCTGTTTTCGCTCCTCTGTATGCCGGGGCATCTTCCGCTTGTTTTCCCATGCCGTCTCGAAGGTATGCCCGTCAAAGAAGCGGATGGAAAGCTGATATGGAGCCGTGATGTGAATGCAGACAATCTGCTCACGGAAAACCGTCTCACTAAATTCCTCCAGACCCATAGCGTCCGCACAGAGGTTTTTGAGGGCATCTTCCTTGATGCTGGGGCTTTGGCATTTTCCGCCTGACGCACATCGCCATACGGAATCAAAGCTGCCGTCTTTGTGCCGTGAACGCTGCCTGCGGTAGTTCTCGCCGCAGCTGTCGCAGCGAATGCGGCTGGTAAAGCAGGAAGTGTTGGGGCCGAGCTGATGCTCCTGCACATACCGTCCCTTGGCGGCTCTGCGCTCATCCGTCCAGCAGTCCTTCCGCATGGTGGATTCCCAGTGGTGCGGAACGATGCGGCCATCCTTAAAATAGAAAATCATCTCATTCGGAGCAGGAATCTCAATGTGGTCGATCTGCTCTGAAAAGATGATTTCATCAAACGTATCCAGTCCCATGACTTCAGCGCAGGCATCTTTGAGCATCTGCTCCGGGATGTCCTTGTTTTGACAATACGCATTCCCGGTCTTTCTTCGGGTACCGCAGACCCAGATGGTGTAGTTGGCATTAGGGTCTTTTCTCCCCTTGCGGTTAGACCGCTGATAGCTCTTTCCGCACCGGCCGCACTTGATTTTGCTGGTAAAGCAGGAGGTGTTAATGCTCCAGTTTGCCAAGGCGCCAAGCTCACGACGGCGCGCTTTCTCGGCCTGCACCGCCTGGTAGACCTCCATTGGAATGATGGCTTCGTGGGTGTTCTCCACGAAATACTGCGGCAGCTCCCCGCGGTTGATCCTGCTTTTCTTGCTGATGGGGTCTGCCACATATTCCTTCTGGAACAGAAGGTTGCCCGTATAAGTGATATTTCCGAGGATCTGCCGTATGGAAGTGTTACCGAAATGCTGTCCCTTATAGGATTTTACACCCATCTCGGCAAGCTGCTTTTCTGTGGTCTCCGCCGACAAACCGTTCATGTAATTGTCGTAGATGAGCCGAACGATTTTTGCCTCCTCCTCATGGATGACCAGATGATCGCCCTCCCAGCGGTACCCATAAATTTGAAAGCGGCCGTTGGGGATACCTTTTTCAAATCGTTTCCGGGTACCCCATTTGACGTTGTCCGACAGGCTGCGTATTTCTTCCTGAGCAAAGGATGCTAAGAGGGTCAGCATCAACTCGCCGTCCTCGGTGAGGGAGTCGATGCGCTCCTTTTCAAACTGTACGGAAACGCCCAGCTCCTTGAGCCTGCGCACCGTATTCAACAGGTCAACGGTATTGCGCGCGAAACGGGAAATGCTCTTTGTCAGAACAATGTCGATTTTTCCGGCTTCGCAGTCGGCAATCATCCGATTGAACTCTTCGCGGGCTTCGGCTTTGGTGCCGGTTATTCCGTTGTCGGCATATACGCCCACATATTCCCAGGCGGGATTGCTCTGAATCAAACTGCTGTAAAAGCTGACCTGTGCCGAAAGGGAGTGCTGCAGCCGCTCGGACTCCATTGAGACTCTTGCGTAGGCCGCGACCCTTTTGCGGCGCGGCATCTGCGGTGTTTTCGCTTCGATTTTATTTACAATCCGCATGAAATCACTCCTTTCCGACACTATATATCACTCTGAAAGCCGATTATATCAAGTCATTTTCCGATAATAATGTACCCAAAGATGGCGAAAACTCAGCCCTCAGATTTGTATCAATTACGGCATATTCCTCCTCGCTCAGAAGCCCCTTTTCTCGGAGATTCTTTGCGATGGAGAGGGCGGCAAGGTAGCTCATTTCAGAACGGAATTTGTCCTCACTCATGCCCGTCACCGCCTTTGTAGCGGTCTGCGATATAGCAGGCGTGAGAGCAGTATTTTCTTTTTGCGTTGCCGTAGGCAGTGAAGGGCTTTCCGCAGTGAGCGCAGGTGAAGTGGTATATGGCTCTGCGGTTGACCTTTTCCGGGTGTGCATTCCACCAGGCGGTACGGCAGTTATCCGAGCAGAACTTGACTCGCTTTCTTCCGGGAGTCTGCGTAAGCAAAGCGCCGCACTGCAGGCAGAATCCGGCGTCCAGTTCAATGCGTCTGTTATCTGCAGCCTTCGTGCCGGTCATTCCCATCTTACGGCAGAACGCGACAACGGTATCTTTCTTCAGTCCCACCGCCTTGGCGATGGTGGCGTATCCATATCCCTGTGAGCGCAGGGCGGTAATCTGTTCTTTTTGCTGATTTGTCATTGTGGTTCCTCCGTTCCGAGGGTTTCCCTCAATGACCCATCTGGACATAGAAGCCTATTTTGGCCGAAAAAAATACGCCCACCGAACCGTTATGGCTCGATGGGCTTTCAGCAGGTTAAGTTATTTGATTTTGGCTGCGTAGTCAAGCGAGATCCACCCAGCGCCGGATTTGAGCCGTCCCCAGCCCGTCGTGGAGCCCTTGCCGGACTTCACCTCAACGATGGTGAATACCCCTTTTCCGGTAAACTTACCGGTCTTGGCGTAGTCTGTTCCCGGTCCTTTTCGGATATTGAGGTCGGAGATGCTGACCTTTACGAGGAACGGAACCTCTGCGGCTATTGTTTTCGATGTATAGATGTTTACACCGTTTACATCAAACACACTATATCCCGGATTGGCATCAGCGCACTTCTTGGCGTTGGAGAGGATCTTGTATGCGCCTTTCTGCGACTTGCTGTCAGACCAGGTCTTGCGGACACGGTAAAGCTGCGTGGTTACAGTAGGAGTATCAGCTGAACCGCCAAGCTGTGCCGTGACCTTTTCCGCCAGATCGCCCATCCTGGCATACATCCAGTTTCCGGGGCAGGACTTGTTGGCAAACCAGCGATGCACCGTCAGCACCATCTCATCGGACTTCGACTCATAAGAGAGCGTCTTGTCCTTATCGCCAAGCCACAGGAGCTTTTTCTTGCCGTTTCTCTTGCAGATGTCTACGCAAAGGGTGATCAGCTTCTGGTAGACCACATCCTTAAAGGCATACGGCTCTGTGGTGTCGGATGCGCATTCGATGGTGATGGCCCGCTGATCGTTGGCGCTGGAAGAGGAACACCAGGAGCGGTTTTTCTCCTCCACATACATACCTACACGACCGTCCACGCCGATGCCGTAGTTACAGCTTGCCTGTCTGGAAGTCGGCAAGAAGATATTGCCCAGCGTCTCCACCGAGCATTGCCCCACCACGCAGTGGGGCGTAATGCGGTCGATGCTGTGCGTCCGCTGCCCAGAGTGGTTTGGGCTGAGTTTCGTATAAGATACCAATGAACTGTTTGTGTAAGTCACTTAATTTTCCTCCTTTTCCGCTCTGTCATGGAGCTGTGCCAGGATGTCCTTCATCTTCTCCGGCACAGGAAGCCCCAGGTGCGCCGCGTTCTCCAAAAGGCTCACACCCTCGTTGGAGAGGTAAAAGAAGATGACCGCCGTGCGAAGGACGCTGCCTGTGCCAATCACCTGCACATCCAGGATGTTGGCGATCCCAACCAGCAGGAAGATCAGCACCTTGCGGCAGATACCCTTGAATCCCACCTGGCTGTTGAGCTTCTTGTCAGATACGGCACACATTACGCCCGTGATGTAGTCCGCCACCGCAAACACCACCAGGGCGATGAGCAGCCCATCGTTGCCGCCAAGGAAGTAGCCAAGCCACCCTCCCACAGCGGTGAACACCATCTGAATCACATTCCAAAATTCCTTCATGTTGGTAACCTCCGTTTCTCTTGGTTTTGTGTATGAAAAAAGCGGCCGCTCCGAAAAGTAGTCGCTGATTCCCAAAAGATTAAATTGTCAAATCTGTTTCGGCAGCCATTCCCACAGCCGCATATCCTCCTGACCCAAAGACCACATACACATCCCCCGGAGCTTCCAGCGGTACGCCGCCTGGTTCGCCCAATAGACCAGGGAATCCACGTCCTGGTAGTAGAGGATAGAAAAGCCGTCCGCATCTCCAAGAAACAGCCGGGAGATCCAGATGTTGATGTCCTTTGGTATGATCCTTGCCGTGTAGTTCCCGCCGCAGGAAATCTCTAAAAGGTCGGAATGGAAGAAGTCATAATCCAGGGAAATGTCTTCGCTCCGGGTGGAGGTTTCCTCCACATCGGAGGTCAGCGTGAACACCTGGAACTCCTCATCCCAGGTACAGTTGGAACGGCTGATCCTGCCGTAGCTTTTGAAGCTGCCGTCCGGCATCTCCACATCAAACCGCTCATACGGCTCGTAGGTCCAGGCATCCCCCAGCCGCAGCAGTTCACAGACCGTGGTGTTGTCCGAGCGGTACCCGGCATAGCCCCCGGAAAAACCGCTGGCTGTCGCCGTAAAGCGCAGGGTGTAGGAAGAACCGGAATACACCCGCACCCGGTTTCCACGGACACGCATCTCCACCGTGTACATGGAGGGATTGCCCCGCAAATCCGCCGATGAAGTCCTTGCGATCTCCTGGCTGTAGCTGCTAAGGAGCGTGGAACCGTTGTACAGTTCTACCGCCTGGGTGTCGTAGTTTAAGCAGCAGAACAGGCTGCCGCAGAACACACCGGCCCGTCCGCTCCCGTTTGCCGGGAAAGCCAGCCTGGCCCGCAGATGCAGTTCCGAAAAGCCGTCATACTGCCACGCAAGCTCCCCATGCCCTTCCAGCTGGGAGTAGACACGCTCCATCGAATATTCATCCGACCGCCACACCTCGAAGGAGCCGGAGCGCACCGTCCAGTAATCCGTCTCCAGCACGCCGTAATCCTGGAAGTCCTCATACCATACAAGCGCCGAGTCCGGCTTCCTGCGGAGCATTTCCAGCGTCAGCTTAAAGCCCTTATCGGGTACGGCCATATTGCCGTCCACATCCTTAAAGCTCCTGGGCGCAAGGGCAAAGGTGGCCTCCCCGGCGGTAGGTTCCTCGGAAAAAGCCGAGCAGACCCGGAAGCCGTAAAACTGGACGCCTTTGACGTCCAGAGAGATGGTAATGGTGTGTGTCCCGGCCGAAAGCGTTACGCCGCTGGCGAGGGACGCCCAGAAGGTACTCCGCCAGTACGGCCACCACAGGCGGCTTTCCGTGAAGTGCTTTGTGCTGCCGTCCAGCGCCGCATAGATGCCGTTCTTATCCCAGAAGGGATAGCAGAGCCGCACCGCCACATCGTAAGTTCCCGCTGCGTTCACCGTAAAACTGTAGGTCACCGAGCCGTTATCGCCCAGGGTCGCAATGCCGTTTTCAATGGAGACAATGCCGGACGCGCTGGAGTAGCCGTCAGCGTCCCGGTCGATGAAAATAGTTCCGAACTCGGTTTTCTGCTCCTTGCCGTAGGCAGTCAGGTAGCGCCTGCGGTTGTATGTGTCCGCAAGCTGAGGGTACTCGCGGGAAACTGCGTCCGCTCCTTCCATGTAATCGTAGACATGGGGAAAGGCGTAAGGCACCTTGTCATAATCATCCCAATAGGCCACGATAGGGAGAAAGGGCTGGGGCGGCGCGTCACCTGTGAAGTTGTACGCTCCCGTCATCCAGTACCTCGCGGCGTAGTAGGTGTTGGAAACGCCCCGGTAGGTCTCGCCCAGGTTCTCCGGCGTATCGTAAATCTGCCAGTTCCAGCCGTAGGCCGGCATTCCCAGGAAAATCTTGTCCGGGTCCATGACCTGGGTGGCGTAATCGTAAATGCCCTCCAGCCAGCTTCTTGGCGAAACCGGTCCCGGCGCGGAACCCGCCCAGGCCATGCCGTAGCTCATAATAGTCGCCGTGTCACAGTAGGCGTCGAGGTCCCCGTAGACACACCAGTTCTCGCCGCCCACCGAGCCGTTGACGCTGGTCATCCCCGGCAGACAGATGTTCATGTGTTTGCCGGAATCATAGGTTTTCACGGTATTGTAGATGTTCTGGAACATGGCGGTTGACGCGGCATGGGTGGAATAGCCGTCCCCGCGTTCCAGGTCAATGTCGATGCCGTCACACCAGGGGTATTTCTCCATGATGCGGATGATCTCCGAAAGGAACATCTCCTGCGCCCCGTTTGTGTTGTCCCGCAGGGCGCGGAAGATGCTGTTCGCCCCGTCGTTTGCCACCGTCAGCAGCCACTTGATATGGGGCCATTTGTTGATGTAGGTGAGCATATCCGAAATCGCCACGCCGCTCTCGTAAATCTCCCCGGTGGCCCGCACCTTAAAGGAGAACAGCCCGATCTGGCTGATGCGGTCGCCGTAGTCCCGGAGGGCTTCATACATCCGGGCATTTCCCATGAACGTCCACACCATGATCTGCTTGCCTTTCAGTGTATCCATCAGATTGGCTCACCTCCATCCTGCATTTCCTGCATCTCAAACAGCACCCTCGCCGTTTTCCCTTCCGGGAGCGTCACCTTATGCTTGGAATCCCAGGCGGCGCTGTACTGGTAAAAGCCCTCTTTTTTCTCCGGGCTGCCGTTCTTCGTACACTGCCGTGTGCTGGCAAGCAGAGCAAGGTCCGCTTCGGCCGGGACAGCGTTAGGGAAAGATACCTTCTGGCCGCCCGCCCCCTGGCAGAGGGAAACCGCCCCCGCTTCCAGGTCGGACTTGGGGTATAGATGCACATCCAGTCCAGCGGAAGTCTCCCCAAGGTTAAAGAGGATGACCGTTTCCTCGCCCCGCACCACGCCGTTGAACCAGACAGGGGCTTTGACTTCGCCGTCCACACGCAGCTTTTGGAGGAAGGGTTCGGTATGAGGCGTGTATCCCGTCAGCGCCGGACCTTCCTGAAGCATCAGGTCCGTAAAATAGATCGTGCCGGAGCAGTCCGCAATGGTAGGCTTCACGGTAACGCTCACGACACGCATATCCTGTTTCCGGTTAATGACCTCCGCCAGCCGGATAAAAGCGACCTTACCCATCCAGCGTCCACTTCATCTCACAGGGATGGCCTACCCATCCCGTGGCCACCGCCCCTGCCTGCAGAAGGATGTCCGTGATATAAAGTATCCCGGCGCAGTTGGTGACGCACACCCGCACCGTGATGGACTTGACCCTGGCGGAGTAGTTCTCCGGCGTGATTTTGGCGGAGGTGGATGATAAGTATGCCATTTCGTCCTCCTTCCATCAGTACAGGTCAATGAATCTTGATTCCGTACTGCCGTCCTCATACTCAATGACCACTTCAATGCCCACCTGGGCGTCATCGCTCAGCTTCTCCAGATTTTCCGAGCCGATCTGCGCCGACAGGGTGTAACTGGAGCGGTTGGCGGGATAAACGGTCTGGGAGAGGCTTTTGGTCATGCCCGCCACGCCCTCCGCTTTAAAGGAAGCCGTGCCGGATGCGCCGTTTTCGCTGTCTGCCTCAAAGCCGGAGCTGACCCAATAGGCCAGCCCGTCATCAGCGCGGGAGTTCCGCAGCAGGTTGAAGGGGACCATTTCCCGGATATCATTGTTGGATACCATGCTGGTGCCTTCCAGCGAGTCCGCCGCGTTGTCCCATTCACTGGCGGAACTGCCCAGGTTCTTCAGCGTGGTGGAAAGCTCCAGCACCGTGTTCCACGGCTCCTGCAGGTTGTATTCCCGACGGACAATTCTTGTGGTGACCGAAAGCCCCAACTCCTTATCCTCCACCCGGACGTAATCTCCCAGTTCCCAGGCTTCATGCTCGTAGCCCGTCAGCACGGATAAGTCCATTGCGTTTAACACATAAGAAATGGTGGGCTTTGCGTAGTCAGCCAGCCGCATCTCGGCGTATTCCTTCATCTGGTAGGGATTCGTGAAAGAGGAGCAGTCCAGGGTGGAGATTCTCACCTCGTCTGTGTAGGTGAAGTCCTCCACATAGGGCCTTCCGCCGTTGATGTCCGCGAAGGTCATCCCTTCCGCGCCCACGGCGTACAACCGGGTCACAAGCTCCCTGGTGTCCACCACCCGCTGGATGGATTTCATGTTCTTCTTGTAGGCAAAAAGGGCGCCGCTGTCCTTGCCGTTGACCGTCAGCAGATGTACCAGCCGGTTCGGGCAGTCAAAGACCAGGTCGCCGCCGTGGAGGTCTGCGGTATTCCGAAGGATGGACAAAGCGTTTTTCTCCGTACTGGTCCAGGTGCGCTGTGTCCGCACCGTCACTGTGCCGACGCTCCATTCCGTACCCTCCAGGGCGTATGCCATCGCCGTTTCCGGGTACTCCGCTTCAAAGGTACGTTCCTCCTTGCGGACAGAGAAGGTCAGGTCATAGAACTCCGCCTCCGCGTACACCTCTGTGACGGCACGGCCGTCTGTGTCCCTGGTGTCCGTGACCGTCCTGACCTTATACACATCATCCACGATCTGGATCTTCTTCTCACTGTCGATATACCCCCGCTTGCCGTCCCGGTAGGGAATCTTAAAGGAAAGGGTGTCCTCGCCGTTGATCTCGCTGGTCACAATGATGTCATAAGCGTTTTCCAGTACCGCCTCCCATGCGCCGTTACTGTCCAATACCACTGGCCGTGCATAGCCGATCTTCTCATAGGGCGCTTTTGGGATGTCATAGAGCCGGATATCAATAACCTTCGGTGTCCGGGAGGTATCGTTTGTGGTCAGCGTTACCCGGAACCGGATATACGCCCGGTTGGGGGACGCCAGCTTTCCATCCGAGGGAACCGCCGCCCAATCGCTCCATTCCTCCAGGTCATCGCTGGTGGAGGTCTCCACCAGGGAAACCGCCGTGGTGCCGGAGATGTACTCACTGGTCACAGACACACGCCCGGTGCCGGAGAGGTTGCAGTCCGCCGCCGCTGTGGTCAGCACACCCTCGGATGGGTAAACGCCGTTTGATGCCCGGAGTGTGACTGCTCCCGGCTCCGTGATGCCGTCCACATCCCCGGAGGTATCGCCGCCGTTGGCCATAACTGAAGACCGGAAATAGTCCACCAGGTCATCGGCTGTGAGATTCGTATCGCAGTCCAGAAACCAGTCGTCCAGACCGCCGGCGTACCAGTAGGAGTCGGCGTGCATCCCCAGAATCAAATCCGCCGTGCAGGAGCGGTTCAGCTCCCCGGTAAAGGAAAGCACCTCCGATGCCCACACCGTGCCGCTGCCCCGGTCGCCCACCACATACTGCGCCGTCTTGTTGTCCGGCTCGATCAGGCAGGCGATAAAGTACCAGCCGCCGTTGACCAGGGAAAAGGGCGGGTCCACCGACTCGTCCAGGATCAAAGAGCCGGTATCGTTGTAGAGCATGATCCTCGGATCGCCCCGGATGAGGGATAGGTAGAAGATTGGCTGCCCCGGCCCGTACCGGGTGTTAAAAATCGGGCAGTAGGTATTCCCCACGGAATAGGTGGTGGGGTTCATCCAGCCGCCGCAGACAATCCTTGCCCCAAGGCTTGCGAAAATGCTGCCGTCGTTGGTCACTTTCAGATAGTTCTGCTCAGAAGATGGGTTCACAATGTTCATGCGGAAGTAATTCCCCAGACGGTTTGCGGAAAGGGACGCGCTGGTGCCACTCCAGTTGTTGATGTATGCCGCCCGTCCCATGCCGGAGGAATCCAAAAGGCAGTCGTCCTCATCCGGGTCCGACTCATTGAACCGCCACAGGCCGCCCTTTGCCCACTCTTCCGGGAACTCGCCGGTAAAATCCGTCTGCTTATTCAGTATCGTTTTCAGTGCCATTACCGCTCACCTCCATCTGCTCCTTGCCTGGATTTCCAGCCCCGTAAACGTGGCGTTTGCCGCCGTTACGGAAACCGTGTTGCTCCCCACCGCCAGCGTGGGGAAGTTCAGTTCTTCCAGATACGGCAGGGCGTTCCGCAGGATCATCCCGTCCGCGTCCTCCACATAAGCGGTCATCCGGTCGGTATCCACCACCAGCGTCTCACCGGCCGCAAGGGCGGCATTGACGATTTTTAATTCCTGCCCGTTGGTAGTAATGCTGATGGAATTGCCTGCCCCGGAAGTAACCACGCCCTCAATGCGGTAAATGGGGTTGGACTCCATGTTCCCGGTATGCCGGGTTATGGTATGGCTGCCCTCAGCCGTGATAGAGAAGGTCTCATCCTCGATGGCGTAGCCAAAGGGGTCAGGGCAGAAAAAGGTCAGCTCAAAGCTGCCGGAAGAACGCAGCAGCCGTTCGCACTCTACCGCAGCGTTCAGTCTTGCCATAAAATACCGGTCCGGCACATCATCCAGAATCAGCTGCTTCAAGCCGCCCACCGGGTCAAGCCACGCCGCAATGTCATCCAGCGTGGAAACCAGGGCGGGAAAGCTGTGCCTTGGAAAGATGCTGCAGGACACCACGATCTCCCGGTAGTCGAAATCCGCGCCGAAATCCGTCACGCCGTATTTACCGGGGACCGTTGTGGTAAAGTTCCGCAGACTTCCGCTGACCTGCCAGGAGGTCAGCCTTGCCTTCAGGCCCATGCTCTTGGATGTGATGTCGTTATAGGAAAAGCCCACAGGCTGCACCTCCTTTATGCGGTACTGAACCGTCCCTGGGCGCGGGAGCCGGTCTGGATCAGGTTGTAAAGTTCCTGGGAAATCCTGCGGATGTCGTCCTCGCTGCGGACGATCATCTGTTGGATGGTAATGAGGGTTCCAAAAGAGGAGCCGCCCGTTCCGCCCATGCCGCCGGCCACGGAACCCACCGTCCCGGCTGTGTCAAAGGAAAAGTTTGACGGGACTGCGGACTGCATATCCGCCGCCAGGCCGTTCATCACGCCCAGGATGCCGTTGTTCAAATCCTCTGCGGCGCTGACCGCTTCACCGGCGCTGTCCTCAATACCGCCGGCAAGACCCCTGCCCAGCATCTCGCCCACCCAGGCCATTTCCTTCGAGGGCGAATTGATGCCGAAGAAACTGCAGATCCCGTCCCAGATGCCGGAAATCCAGCCGGATACTTTGTCCCAAATCCATCCGGCAAGGCTCTGGATACCCTGCCACAGCCCCTGCACGATGTTCTTGCCGATATTGACAATCTGGCCCATAGACGAGGTAAAGGCATTCACAATCCCCGCAATGATCTGCGGCACCGCCTTTACGATCTCCACGATGATGGTGGGCAGGTTCTGGATCAGCGACACAAATAGCTGCACGCCTGCCTGGATGATCTGCGGGATGCTGTTTAAGATGGCATTTACCAGCGAGGAAATAATCTGCGGGATCGCCCCCACAATGGTGGTAATGATGGTCGGCAGGTTCTGGATCAGGGAAATCAGCAGGTTCACGCCCGCGTCAATGATCTGGGGGATGCTGCCGAGGATGGCGGTCACCAGCCCATCAATGATCTGCGGAATCGCCGCCACAATGGCCGTGATAATCTCCGGCAGTGCGGAGACCAGCGAGGTCAATAGCTGTATCCCGGCATTGATGATCTGTGGGATGGCCCCGACGATAAACTCCACAATCGCCGTAATGATGGCGGGCAGGGCCGCGATCAGGACCGGGATGGCATTAAGCAGCCCTTGGGCCAGCCCCATGATAAGCTGCAGCGCCGCGTCCAGAATCATCGGCAGATTTTCGATCAGGGTCTGTACGATCTGGGTAACCACCAGGACAATCTGCGGAATCAGCGTGGGAACCGCCGCCGCGATGCCCTGGGCCAGCGTGACGATGATCTGCGCCGCGCCCTCCATCACAGCCGGAAGGCTCTGGATAATGCCGGAAAGCAGCGAGGTCAGCATCTGCATCCCGGTGTTTACAAACTGCGGCAGCATGGAAACCGCCGTGTTCACCAGCCCCGTAATGGCCCCGGCAAAGGCTTCATCCGCCCCGTCCACACCGTTTACCATGTCGGTAAACGCGGAGATGACTTCTGAGATTGCCGGGAGGAACTCTGCCCGGAGGCTGTTCTTCACATTGGAAATGGTCTCCCCAAGCCCCGCCAGGGTCTCGTCAAGCTGCGCCTGTCCTTCTCTGGAAGCCACCAGCGCCTCGTTGTTGCGGTAGAATGCGCCGCTCGCCTCATCATAGGCTCCGGAGAGGGTCTCCATGATGAGTCGGTTGCGCTCACTTTCACTGGAACAGGCCGCCAGCTTTTCATTGAAGGCATCCTCGCTGATACCCACCCAGTTTAAGGCGTCCGCCAGGGAACCGGTGACCTGCCCGACCTTGGCGGTCTCATTGGCGGACTCGATCATGCCCTCGATGGGGAGTGCATCGCCGAAGGTGCCGTAGACGCCGGCCGCGATATTCGTCCACTTGGTAATGTCCTGCTCGTTCTGGGCAAGCTGCGCTAGGAGCTGGGAGGCTTCCGTGGCCGTGTCCGTATCGCCCAGGATTTTATAGAACTCCGTGTAGGATTTCTGTGCCGCGTCCCCGCTGTATCCCGCCGCTTCAAAGGCAGTGGTCAGCTTACCCTGGGCTACCCGGTATTCCTCAGTGGCTTCGTCCAGGTTCCAGATGGCGCTGCCAAGTTCCTGGATGCCGCTTAACGCCGCCTGGATGCCGGAGGAGATGAGATTGCCCATCGCCACCGTAGCGACCGAAAGGCCGGAGCCTAATTTATCCGCTCCGCTGGATGCGTCCTCCAGCGAATCGCCGAAATCCTCCGCCACATCCCCGGCGTCCTTCATCCGCTCCCGGTTTTCCCGCAGTTCCCCGGAAAGCTGGGAAATGCGCCCCTCCAGTTCCTTTGCCTCGCTGGAGCCTTTTCCGTACTCCAGAACCGCATTGGAATAGGCGCGTTTCATCCCGGAAAGTTCCTCTTCCTGGCGGGAAATCTCCTGGGAGAGCCGCTCTGTGGCGTCCGCCGCCTCTGTCTCCTGCCGGGAGAGGGACTCAATGGCCCGCTCATTGGCGGAAAGTTCCCGCTCCATGCCGTTTAAGGCGGCTTCGGCGTTGTTAAGCTGGATCTGCCAGTTCTGCGTCCGGCGGTCGTTCTCCCCAAAGGACTCGGAGGCGTTCTGGAGGGCGGCCCGCAGCGTTTCGATCTTCTGGCGCTGGGCGTCGATTTCCTTGTTCAGAACGGTATTCCTCGCGGAAAGCGCCTGGATGGATTTATCGTTGGCGTCAAACTGGGAAGAAACCAGCTTCATCTCGGAACCCAGCACCTTAAAGGACTGGTTGATCTCCGACAAAGCCTTTTTAAATTCCTTTTCGCCCTCAATGCCGATTTTCAGGCCAAAATTGTCCGCCACGGGCCGCACCTCCTCTCCTCGTTAAATTCCATAGGGAATGACATCATCTATCGTCAGTTCCCGTTTTGGCTTCGCAAGCCCCAAAAACTGCCTGTGGCATTCCCACAGATCCATGAGCAAGCCAAACGGTATGAGCCACACCTCCTCCATGTGCAGGGAGAGGTGGGCCATGCCGTAATACAAAAGCCGGGTAAACAATTCTTCATCGCTTACCCGGCCGCCGTGTTTTTTCCCTCCGGCTCACTTTCGATATTCCGTTTCGTCCCCCGGTACATAGCCTCCATAATGGCGTCCTTATAGTCCGTCAGTTCCATTGGGGAGGTGAGAAGTTCCACCTCCTCGGCGGTCAGCTCCGGCTTTTTGTCCTCCGGGTGTTTTAGGTTGTGAACGAGGATGGGCTGATTGCACAGAAGGGTAATCAGCCACACGATCTCGTCCAGCGCCATCTCAAAGTTCTCCGCCTTCATCAGCTTCTCGCCCAGGTTCTCCAATCCGCCGTAGCGTCCTGCGATGGCCTTGGTCGCCCTGGTGGTCAGGAGCATTTCGTATTCCTGCCCGCCGATATTGACAGTAGCTGTTCTTTCATCCATACCTCAAACCTCCTTATCCTTCGCCGCCCGCGCCCGCTGTCTGATCCGCATAGGACGGCTCATAGACCTCATCGTACCAGCCCGTGATAACCGTGGAAGACACACCGGAGTCATCCTCGGACACCTCCGCTTTCCAGGGGTGCTTGCCCTGACCGTCCACCTTGTTGCGTCGGGTCACGGTTCCCTCGATGGACGGGGTGGAAAACTCGATGCTCTCGCCCTTAGTGGTCAGGTTGGTGGCAGGGATGCCGAAAATCACCCGGTACAGCCAGAAATAGCGGTACTTGCCGTTGGCTTTCTTGGCACGGAAGCCAATAGCGACCGGAGCGCCTCCGTCCTCCGACGCAGAGATCAGGACGCCGTTTTCATCGATTACCGCCCCTGTTAGGTCCTCTGCGACAGATTTGCCGATGTCGTCCACACCCAGCGTCAGCGTCCCGCTCTGGAACTCCTTCACCACCTCCGCCGCGCCATCGTCCGCATACAGCGTAGCTTCCGCCAGTTCCACGGAAAGCTCGGCGGTCATGGCCTTTGCCAAAGGCAGCGGATCTTCGTAAGTTTCATTGCCCGAAGTATCTTCGGTAATCTTGGCGTAATACAGCTTGTCAAGGCCAATCGTAGCCATAGTTCATTCCTCCAATCTGTAGGGTTTCGCCACGTCAATGGCGTAATGATGGAAGCCGGTATCGTCCTCATGGTCAATATACCGTCTGTCCGTAATGGTAAAATCAGCGGCGAGGAGCGCCTTTGAAAGCTGCTCCTTCCGCTTCAGGTAGTTGCCTTTGGTAAACAGGGAGAGCCGCGCCTCCTGGGTTTCATACTCTGGGAGATTATCCGCATGGAGTTCATAGGTGTCCGCCAAAGGCGTGACCACCACATATTCCTCCGGCGGCTCATCGGAGAACACGCCCGTCTCCACAGGCAGGCCGCAGCCGGTAACCGCAGCCTTGATTTCCGATAAAAGGCTCAAATTTTCTCCACCTCCTCGTCCAGCTTTGCTTTCATAGCGTTGATACAGGCGTTTCTGGAAGAGGAACGGGCTGGTTTTAAGAATGGCTTGGCGGGCTGGCCGCTTTTGCCGTATTCCAGGATGGTGGCGATTTTGGCGTTGCTGTCGCCATCGGAACGAGGCTCGGAAAAGCCCACCTTTACATTGAGATCGCCGTTCTTATCCTGCAGGGCAGGTGAAGTGCCAAGGGAGCGCAGAAGTTCCCCGGTGCTTCTGGACTCATACTTCGTCCCGCTGCCGATGACCGCCTGCAAATTGGAGCGCACCTTGTCCTCCACAACCTCCGCGCCTGCCTCCAGCACCTTCGGGAGAATCTCATCCGTCTTGTCCGCCAGCCTGGACACCTTCATCAGAAAGTCGTCCGGCATTTTCATCTGAACCTTAGCCACCGGGTTTCACCTCCTGCGCCATAATCTCCAGATACATCCCCCGGCCTTTGACGTCTTCCACCGAAGTGATCTCAAAGGTATGCCCATCGCAGAGGATGCGCATATCCGTTGTGACTGTGACGCCGGGGATTACCCGGAACCGGAACAGGTCGGTGGCGGTGGAAAAGGACGCCATATTGGCCCATTTCTCACTGCCATGCCGGCCTTCCCGGTAAGCCCGGACCTCCGCCACAGTCACATCCGTTTCCGTCTTAAAGCCCTCATCATCCTGCGTGAACTGTTTCTCCACAAGCGAAATGAAGGTGTTCATCTTGCCAAAGCTCATGCTCACACCTTCCAATCCCGGTCAAGCCGCAAAAGAAGGTTGACCGTGTTCCAGACCTGCTGGCCGGCCTGTACATTGTCTGCGAAAAAGCCGCCCGTGGAACCGTCCCTGGACTCGTAAAAATGCGATGCCAGCATGATCACCGCCTGTTCGGTGGTGGCCGGCATCGCATTCTCTGTATAATACCCCTCCTGGATATGCTGGTAGCTCTCCGCATAGGAAACAGCGGCGGTGATGTAGCCCTGCAAAAGCGCATCATCCGCCGAATGTTCCAGAATCAGGTTTGCCTTGACTTTTTCCAGCAGAGTGTCCATCACCGCCGCCCCCTTTCCGTTATGTCGATGCTTTCTGTGCCAGCACCTTGATGGCCTCGGACAGGATCAGCTTGCCGTCCACGCGCTGGGAAGCGAGGAAGCCCACCTGGCCGTTTGCCGCGTACAGTTCGTTCAGCCGCTTGAAGGAACGCCCCTGGCGGTCCGCAATCCAGTAGTAGCTGAAATCTCCAAAGGCGATGGTTTTGGCGCTGGCCGCGATGGCGGGCATATAAGCGGAAGTGCGCACAGGACGGCCCAGGATTGTATCCGGTGTGCCTGCGGTCAGGGAAGGCTGCCACAGGTACTGGCCATTGCTGTCCTTCAGCTTGCGGATGGCCTTAATGGTGGAGTCATTCAGCACCCACACGGCGTTGCGGCGGTAAGGAGATTTCAGGGAGTAGAACAGGTCGATCAGCTCATCCGCCGTAATGGCGGTAGCGGACGCAGCGGTGATGCCGGTTTCCGCGCCGCCGCTCGAAGCCAGGATGCCCAGGGGCTTGCCAGAGCCATCCCCGGTAAAGAAGGCTTCTTCCTCCTTGGCACCGATACGGCGGGCAAATTCACGGGAGATGTAGCTTTCCAGATCAAAGACGCTGTCGTTCAAGAGTTCCTCGGAAACCTTGATCATCGTCCCCAGTTTGTAGGCCCCGATGGATACCTGACCGAAGGAATCGTCGCTCTCGGTGTAGGCGCCTTCCTCGTCAATCCAGGATGCGGTGCCCTTCGTTGCCACCACCGGAATCTTGCGGTCGCCGCTGGAGGTCTGGATCACTTTGGCGAGCTGGCGGAACACATTCTCTTCCTCCAGCGCCTCCACCAGGGTGCGCTCGTACTCATCCGGCACCAGGTATCCGCCCTCGGAGTCCGTACCGATCTGCAGGGCGTTTACCACAGAGGGCATGGGCGCTTTGGAGCGCATCATGTTCCAGAAATTCTGCCGGTACTCATCCGTGGCGCGGCCGGTCTTATTCTCCTCCTTGCCGTTCATAGGCTTACCCGTCAGGGGCTTGTTCACCGGGCGGTTCAGTTCCGCGTCCAGCGCCTCCTGGCGTTCCAGGCGGGCGATCTCCTTGCCAAGGTCGGTAATTTCCTGCTCCATGCGGGTGTAGGCGGCGTCGTCCTCGGCAGACAGGACGCCCTTATCATTTCTGTGGGAATCCAGAAAGGCTTTGGCGGCTTCCCAGGCTTTCGCGCGCTTCTCGCGCAGTTCAAGAATCGTCATTGTGGTATCCTCCTTTAATTTTTCAAAAGATTGAGCCGCTCGTAGAGACTGTCTACAGAGCGGCCCTGGGGGTTGGGTTTTTCAGTTTTCTTAGGGTTGGTCCTGCATTTGGCTGCGATCTTATCCATAAGGGAATTCACCACAGCGGCTTTGGAATAGAGCATGGACACCGCAGACGGCTCCACATCCTCCGGGATCTCCGCCCGTGCCAGGACATCATCGGCAAAGCCAAGTTCCACCGCCTTGTTCGCGTCCATCCAGGTCTCGGCATCCATCAGATGGGAGAGTTTAGCGCGGGACAAACCGGTCTTGATTTCGTAGGCGTTGATGATGGAATCCTTGACGCTGCCAAGCATCTCGATGGCTTTCTGCATCTCTGCGGTATCGCCCATGGCAACGGTCATAGGGTTGTGGATCATCATCATGGACACCGGAGATACCAGCACCTTCGTGCCGGCCATGGCAATGACCGAGGCGGCGCTGGCTGCGATGCCATCGATCTTTATGGTCACATCATGGGGGTAATCCATGAGCATATTGTAGATCTGCGCCGCCGCCACACAGTCCCCGCCTGGGGAGTTGATCCAGACGGTGATATCGCCGTCCCCGGACATCAGTTCCTCCTTAAAAAGCTGCGGCGTGACGTCATCGTCAAACCAGCTTTCCTCGGCGATGGTGCCGTTCAGGAACAGCGTCCGTTCCGCCGGAGCTGTCTCCGTTGCTGCCTGGTTCTTCCACTTCCAGAACTTCTTCATCGGGGTTTTCCTCCTTTCCCGTTTGTGTATCTGCAAAAGCACCCGCATTTCCCAGCGGGAGCATATTGCCGTTAATAAGGTACAGATCGCCGCCATCTTCCGTAGGAATACGATCAAGGTTTTCCAGTTCCCGGATATCATTGGCGCTCATCCATCCGTTCTGTCTCGCCGTGGCGTAGCCGGACATTCTGCTGGCATAATCGCCCCGGAGCAGCCCCTCCACGTTGAACTTGGCAAAGTACCGCTTCTTTTCCTCCGGAGAAAAGAGCGTCCGCTGGATAGACTGCTCCCAGCGCACCAGCCAGGGCTCCAGCGTGTATTTCACAAACTCCAAGGACTGCTGCTCAATATTAGAAAAGCTCGACTTTTCCAGGTCGCCCACCATGTGGGGCGGCACCCGGAAAATCCGGGCGATCTCATTGATCTGGAACTTTCTCGTTTCCAAAAACTGCGCCTGCTCCGGTGAGATGCCGATGGGCGTATATTTCATGCCTTCCTCCAGCACGGCGATCTTATTGCTGTTGCCGCTGCCGCCGAAGGTGGACTGCCAGCTCTCCCGTACCCGCTGGGGGTCTTTGATGGTACCCGGATGCTCCAAGACGCCACCAGGGGCGGCGCCGTTGGCAAAGAACTTGGCCCCGTACTCCTCACAGGCAATCGCCATGCCGATGGCGTTCTTGGCCATAGCGATAGGGGAATAGCCCACCAGCCCGTCAAAGCCAAGCCCCGGAATGTGCAGCACATCGGAGGGCGGCAGATTGACCGTCACGCCTTTCATGGTCGGCGCTTCTTCCGTGGAGCGCGTATACTGGTAATAAAGCTGCCCGTGGATATCCCTGTCCACCACCATGCGGTTTGGCATCAGGGGGTAGAGGGCAATGACCTCGCCCTTGCCGTTGCGGATGATCTGGGCGTAGGCGTTGCCCCACAGGAGCAGGTGCGTCATGAGCGTTTCCCGGAACACAAAGGAACTCATCTCCGGGTTCGGCTCATCATGCAGGAGCAGATACAGCGGATGGTCAAGTGCTTTTTCCTTGCCGCCGTCCTCCTTGTAGCGGTAGAGATGCAGCGGCAGACCTGCCACCGCTTCGGCCAGGATGCGGACGCAGGAATACACGGCGGTCATCTGCATGGCGGAACGTTCCGTCACCGCTTTGCCGGAGGTGGTGCCGCCGAAATAGAACGCATAGCCGCTGCCGGCGGTGCGGTCCTGGGGCTTGTCCCTGGAACGGAACAGCCCGGAAAAGATACCCATATCGAATCACCGTCCTTTCAGATAAACAAAAGCCCCCGGCTGTCATAAACCGAAGCGCCTGTATCGTTGCCGCAGCGGATCGCCCGGTCAAGCCCCATGATAGTGGCGATTGCGCCGTCGATTTTCTCTGTGGATTTCTCTTTGTCCGCCTTGATATTGCCCGCCGGATCCGTGCGGATATAGATGTTGTCCATCATCCAGCGCAGCACTGGGTGGCCGCCGTGAGCGATGCGTTCCTCCAGCACCAGCTTCATCAGCTCCTTGGTCGGCGGGGACATATCCTTAAAGCCCTGTCCGAAGGGAACCACCGTAAAGCCCATGCCTTCCAGATTCTGCACCATCTGCACAGCGCCCCAGCGGTCAAAGGCAATCTCCCGGATGTTGAACCGTTCGCCCAACTGCTCGATGAATTTCTCAATGTAGCCGTAATGTACCACGTTGCCTTCTGTAGTCATCAGCGTCCCCTGGCGCTCCCATAGATCATAGGGGACATGGTCGCGTCGGACACGGAGGTCAAGCGTTTCCTCCGGTATCCAGAAGTAGGGCAGGATGTAGTATTTGTCCTCCTCATCCAGCGGCGGGAACACCAGCACAAAGGCCGTGATGTCCGTGGTGGAGGACAAGTCCAGCCCGCCGTAGCAGATGCGGCCTTCCAAATCGTCCTCGGAAACCGGGAACGCGCAGGCGTCCCACTTGTCCATCGGCATCCAACGGACAGACTGTTTCACCCACTGATTGAGCCTTAGCTGCCGGAAAGCGTTCTCCTCGCCAGGATTCTGCCGGGCGGATTCACAGGCTGCCCTGACCTTGTCGATCCCCACCGTGATGCCCAGGGAAGGATTTGCCTTCTTCCAGACCTTGGGGTCTGTCCAGTCCTCATTCTCGGCAGCACCGTAAATGACCGAATAAAAGGTAGGATCAACCTTCCGTCCCTCTGCGATGTCAATGGCTTTCTGGTGTACCTCATAGCAGATGGAGTTGGTATCGTTGCCGGCCGTGGTGATCAGAAAGTAAAGCGGCTGCATCCGGGCGTCCCCGGAGCCCTGGAGCATGACGTCAAAGAGTTTCCGGTTAGGCTGGGTATGCAGCTCATCGAAGATTACGCCGTGGGTATTAAAGCCATGCTTGTTCGCCACATCCGCCGAAAGCACCTGGTAGGAGCTGTTAGTGGGAAGGTAGGTGATCTTCTTCTGGGATTCCAGGATCTTTACCCGCTTGGAAAGCGCCGGACAGAACCGCACCATATCCACCGCCACATCAAACACGATCTTTGCCTGGTTGCGGTCAGCGGCGCAGCCATACACCTCAGCCCGTTCCTCGCCGTCCCCACAGAGAAGCAGGAGCGCCACGGCGGCGGCAAGCTCCGATTTGCCCTGTTTCTTGGGGATCTCGATATATGCTGTATTAAACTGACGGTAGCCATTGGGCTTTAACACGCCGAACAGGTCGCGGATGATCTGTTCCTGCCAGTCAATCAGTTCAAAGGGTTTTCCCGCCCAGGTGCCCTTGGTGTGGCAGAGGGACTCGATGAACATGACCGCATAGTCGGCGGCGTCCTTATCATAGTGCGAGGTCTTCGCCATGAACTTGGTAGGCTTGTATTTCTTCAGTTTTCGCATAGACACCACCTCCCAAATGGCATAAAAAATAGCCGCATCGCTGCGACTTCCAAAATGGTTCTGTACGAGAGAAAGAGCCGTGCGGCTCGATCTCAGGTTATTATGTTCTTTTATTTACTGCTGCATCGCCCAAGCGATGGCGTGGCCATCATCCTCAAACTCAACCCCGCTGGCTGCTCTCAGCCCGATCATACCTTCGCAGGTGTGGTCATCGGTAAGGAACTCGTATGCCGCGCCGAAGCAGCAGGGCTTGTTTCTCCCGTTGTAGTAGTATCCGGCAAGGAGAACCTTATCTCCAAAAGTCAACGTCTTGCCGTCCATGCCGGAGAACCGCATCTCCAAATCCTCGGTTGTGGTGGGGTTCGGCAGCCGGTACTTTTTCATCGCTTCGTTGATCATCATGGCTTGTATCCTCCGTTTTCTTTGTTTTCCCTTTCGGTGTGTACATATTCGCTCTAAAACCATATATTATCAAGTTAATTCTGAGCATAATCCGCACAAAGATCGGAGGAATAAATTGTGTATATCACTCCTGTGTATGGCGGTGGATCGTCTCAATGATCTGCTCCTGCTCGGCGCTGTCCACACCGATAGACTGGAGCGCCTGCCTGGTGCCACAGTCCGGGCAGATGAGCGTTTCGTTGTCTTCTCTTGAAAGCGCCGGAGCGCCGTGGTAGGTCCTGCCGCAAAGCGGGCAGACCGCCATCCGGATCACATTATCCTTCATATCCGCATACCTCCCTGCATTTATCATAAGCATCAACCAGAATATTCTTGTCAAAGCGGAAGGCGTCATACCCTTCCAGGCAAGTCCGCATATAGAGATTGCTGGGAATCCCAATCGGCCTGTCCTCGTGCATGATGTAGGCAAAGGCCGTCACCGTCCTGCGTCTGCCTGTCCGGATGCCTTTGTACTGGAGACGGATATCCCGCTTGTAGTAAAAGGTCGGGAATCCTTCATAACGGTCGAGGGCGGCTTCGTCTGCAGCCGTCACCTCCCAGATCACCACGGGAACCGTGCCGTTTTCGCATTCTTCAATGGTCAGGTAAGAGCCGGTCCTGCTTCCCTTAAAAAGCAGTTCCCAATCCTTAAGGTTTGCCGTACCGAGGATCGTGGCGTGAGGGCAGCGCATCCGCATCTGCCGAACATTCAGGTTGCTGCCGTAGGCGATGTAGTATCTTTTTTCGTTCATGTGTATCCATCCTTTCCTGGAGGACTTAGGTTACTTGTCCTTCTACCACCCTAAGACCGCCGAAGCGGTCAGGGGCAGGGCATTTAACCTAAGTCCTTCAAGCGGCGGCTCTGCCATGCCGGAAGGCTGTGTCCCCGGTAAGGTTGCGGGTCAGAAAATCCCGTGCCGTTGCAAATTCCTCGCCGATGAAGCCCAGGCGGAGGAGCCAGGTGCGCATGGCATATTTGGGGTTCTCGTTCTGCTGGGGCTTGGAGCTTGCCGTCCGCACATCCTTTGCCATCTGGCTTAAGGCCAGGCAAAGCTGGATGTAACTCTTAAGCTGGCCTGCATGGATGCCGCCCCGGCGCTCTGCGGTTGGCTCATCAAACTGGAAGAGCCTAAATTCGACCGTGCCTTTGGTAAAAGTGGCGTGGAGGTTGAGCATATGGTAGCGGCTGTCGTTGTAGTGATGGTTTCTGCCGTAATTTGCGCCGTTGCTGTTGTACCAGATATCCGCAAGCTGTGCCATTGTGTGGGGTTTTCTCCGGTTGACCTGCTCTAAGAATCTTGGGTCCACCGTGCGGCAGTAGCGGCTCATGCGGCCCCGGTCCAGTTTCAGTGCCTCGGCAATCAGGCTTTCGTGGCTCGCCATGATGTTGGCAAGGTTGCGAAGGCTCTGCGGGGTGTGCCCGTTTGCCCCGATGTGGATGTGGACCCCGCATCCTCTGGAGGCGTCGCTCTTGGCTCCGTTGTGACGAAGCTGCCTGCAAAGCTCCTGCAGGGTTTCGATGTCATCGTAGGTCAGGATCGGGGTGACCAGTTCGCATTTCTGGTCATCCGGTCCCGCAATGGAAACATCCTTCTGGAACTTCCACTCGCGCCCGTCTGCGTCCCAGGCCGACCAGGTGCTGTATCCGTTGCGGCCGGCGGTATTCTCGTAGCGTCCGGTGCCGAAAAACTCGGCGGCAGCCTTGGCTGCCTTCTGGCGGGTGATGTTATTCATCTCAACCTCGACCCCGATGGTCTGCTTTTTCATCTCTGTAATCTGCCTTGCGGTTTTCTCATTCATGGTGAATCCTCCGTTTTCATTTGGTGTGTTTTCCCTTTCGGTGTACACATATTCGCTCTAAAAGAGGATAATAGCAAGGCCATTTCCGATAATATACTACACAAAGATGACTGCTGGATACTGTGTAATTTACAGCCTTTTTCCACCATCCGTAATTGGCGTGAGAGAGCCGTTTTTTCCTTCATCGAGTATAGCGAGAGCCAGCCGGAATCCCGTCCGCAGCCCATCAATAAAATACTCCTCAGCGGTCATGCCCGTAATGGAGGCTTGCAGGCAAATCATCTTATCAAGGATTTCGGACGTCTCATGATCCAGCATGGATCGGAGTTTTTCTTCTTCATCGGCCAGACCGGCAGCGGCTTTTCCATACTCCGAATTACAATCAAACTGCTTTTCATTCGGATTAATGTTCCCATAGAAGAAGTCCTTCAGAATGTTATTCGGCACGGCGGTCACCCACCTTTCTCACAATGTCCTCCCCATAGACCACGTTCAGGCCGCTGCCGTTGTCCCAGCGCATGAGGAGGGAACCGGTATCATCCACACCGAGTACCGTGCCGAGCGTACCGGCGAGTGGCGCTTGGGCATCATCCATCCGCACCAGTTCCACACGGGTGCCGGCGGGATAGTCCCGGCGGATACGCTCCACGGTATCTTTATTCGGAAACCGCATGGCCGGCACCTCCATTCTTGAAGGCCGAGGACCCAGAGAGGTTCTTCAGCAGGATCTTGCGCTCCGCTTTGTACTCGCTGCCAATAAAGCCCAGCCGCAGGAGAAAGCAGCGGAATGCGTATTTCTCGTTATCCACCGGCTTTTCGGTCGCCGTCACTCGCTTGGCATTTCTGCTCATCTCGCAAAGTGCGGAAATGAAATGGGTGTAGGCGGCTGCAGAATCCGCATCTACCTGGGAGAACCAGGGGAACGCCACCCGATCTTCCAAAACCTCAACGCGAAGGTCGGTGATGCCCAGGGCTTTCCGTATCAGATTTCCTTTGGCTTCCAGCAGCTTCGTGAGGTTGCCCACCGCCACCTTGTGGAGCGGAATCTCCACTGTAAGTCCCACAGGTTCGCCCTGTGGCGCGCTGTCGGCGATTTCTTCCGTTTCTTTGGTTTCTTGCCCAGAGGGTTGCTCAACGCCGTCCTGCGGCTCACATTCAAAGCCAGCGGCGGCGATGGATTCCAGCACCCGCTCGACTTCCTCGCTGTCGGCGCGGTCGTCAAAGAGGAGTGTCCCATCCTTGGTAACCGTAAAGTAGTCGATCTCATAGTTGCAGGTGGGCATGAACTTGTATTCCGCCCTGGCGCCAGTGGTATCAGCGATGACCTTTACAAGTTCCTTGCGCTTGGCACCCGTCACATTGTATCTGATTTCCATGTGCGAAAACCTCCTTTGTTTTGGTAGTACATACATCACTCTAAACCCCTGAAATAGCAAGCGGTTTTCGCACATTTTTCTGTAGAATAAGGGCTGGATTATCCTTCCGGAAACTGTGCATAGTACACGATCCCGGAGAGCACGAAGTAAACATTGGGAAGCGCCACACCGTTGCCCCACATTTTGTATTCTGCGGAATCGGAGTGGGGGCCTTTCAGCCACTTGATGATCTGGTTCCGGCTCTTTGGCTTGGAGGAAGTTCCCAGAACGGTGCGATGTGTCTCAAACACCTCTGTCCAGAACTCGATTTCCTCCTCAGACGGCTCATCGGTCTCAAGCCCGGCGCACCACCAGTCCGGAAACCCCTGCAACCGGGCGCACTCGGTAGGCGTCAGTCTGCGGACGATATACTCCGGCTCAGTCTCATTCACCACAGGCGGGTCTTTATAATCCCTTGCCATCAAGGTTGGAGATTGTTCTTCCAATGTTTGAGTGTAAGAGCCGGTGGTCATGCAGTAAGCCACCGCATGGCGGTCAGCAGCATCCAGCGTAAAAGACACATCCTCATTCACGCCGCTGCCCTGGGGACCATTCTTATCCGCCCTGCCGATCATGGAACCCTGCACCGCCACCACCGCCATACCGCCCTGGTTGCAGGTGGGGTTGCCGCCGCTCCTGTCCAGGCACCGGGAAGTGTCCGCTTCATAAAAACCGCTGTGGGGATTGTCGGACAGCATGGCGTGGCTCTGCTTGGAGCAGATGCCGTACACCCTGACCGCCAGTTCATTGCACCGGGCCTCGCCTACATCGTAGGTGTTCAGTGTATTCGCTACATCGGCGGCTCTCCACTGCTGCCCCTCATCGGGAGAATGGGGGCGGGTGCCCTTCACGAACGGCACAAATACCGTCTGGTCGTTGTTGCAGCCGAGGGTGGCGGACTTGTTCTCCTGGATCAGCGCGCCTTTACCGCCGCCATCGCAGCCGGAGCGGATCTTCAGCGTCTTGGGTGTCTCCACCACAAAGGGCTGGTTGTTGCCGCCCGTGCCGTAGGTAGACATTACTGTAGGCGCTGTCTCCAGTGGACCGGTGTATCTGGTATCCTGGCTATGGTTCTCATAGACCGCCGCCGGCACCGTCCCGGCACGGAGGGTGGGAGAAGTTTCTTCCTCATACCCAATGCCCCTTGCCTGTGCGGAATGCTCGGTACAAAAACCGGCTGCCCCCATCACGCAGGGAGGGTGTCCGTGGTTTTCCGCCCGGAGCGTTGCTGCGACATCCTCCGTCACATCCATACGGCTGCCGCCCTGGTCGTTTAAGCAGACGCAGCCTGACGCTCCAGCGCCTTCCTCAAAAGTTCCGGCAGTTCCTTGCCACGGGCGGAAGCCCTGCGGAGTATACCCAGACACGCCTTCGGACTCAAATAGTATTTTTCCGGCGCCCCCGCCTGCAAAATCTGCGACAAGGTAGATACGTTTTCTGCGTTGGGGGACTCCCCAGTACTGCGCATCAAATACCCGCCATGCGAGACTGAAATCGTCTGCCACGATCTCCCCGGCGGCTGGCCACCTCTCAGGTCGAGCAGTATGAATTTCGTATCCTTTGACCGAGCAGATCTCTTCGAGGACGGACTGGAAGTCCGCGCCCTTGTTGGAGCTGAACGCGCCGGGGACGTTTTCCCAGACGATATACCTTGGATGTTTTCCATCGGTCGCACACCTCATTTCTTTTACGATTCGGACGGCTTCGTAGAACAGGCTGGAGCGGGAGCCGTCCAGACCTTCCCGCCGGCCGGCGATGCTCATATCCTGGCAGGGCGAGCCGAAGGTGATGATGTCCACCGGCTCTACATCTGCGCCGTCCATTTTGGATACATCGCCGTAATGCTTCATAAAGGGCAGCCGCTTTGTGGTCACCCGGATGGGGAATGGTTCGATCTCCGAAGCCCACACAGGGGTAATGCCGGAGAGCAATCCGCCCAGAGGGAATCCGCCAGAGCCGTCAAACAGGCTGCCCAGCGTCAGTTTATTCTGTTCCATCCGTGACCTCCTCGTAGCTGTATGTCCTGCCATTACGGAGGACGCTCACGCCATCCGCAGAACCGGCCTGCTCAATATATCGGTTTACAATCACATCGCAGAACTTCTCGTCCAACTCGATGATGCGGCAGATGCGGTCAGTCTGCTCACAGGCAATGAGCGTAGAACCGGAACCGCCGAATGGGTCAAGCACCACCGAGTTTGCCATAGAACTGTTCTGGATAGGATAAGCCAGCAGAGGGATTGGCTTCATGGTGGGATGGTCGCCGTTCTTCTTGGGTTTATCAAACTCCCAGATGGTGGTTTCCTTCCTGCCGGTGTACCACTGATGCTTGCCGTTTTTCTTCCAGCCGTACAGCACCGGCTCATGCTGCCACTGGTACGGAGAGCGTCCCAGCACAAGGGATTGCTTCTTCCAGATGCAGCAGCCGGATAAATAAAATCCCGCATCGGCAAACGCCCTGCGGAAGTTTAGCCCCTCGGTATCGGCGTGGAACACATAGATGGATGCGTCCGCCGCCATAACCGATTCCATATTCTGAAAAGCGGCAAGGAGGAATTCATAGAATTTCTCGCCTGCCATGTTGTCGTTCTTGATTTTGCCAGCCGAGCCTTCGTAGTTGACGTTGTACGGCGGGTCGGTAATCACCAGGTTTGCCTTAACGCCATCCATGAGTGCGGTGTATGTCTCTGCCTTTGTAGAGTCCCCGCATACCAGACGGTGCCTGCCAAGCGTCCATACGTCGCCCAACCGGGAGAAGGCAGGCTTTTGCAGCTCCGCGTCCACATCGAAGTCATCCTCTTTGGCTTCCATGCCGTCATCGAACAGAGCTGCCAGTTCCTTTTCATCAAAGCCGGTGAGCAGAGGGTCAAAGTCCATGCCCTGCAAAGACTCAATCTCCACCCGCAGAAGTTCCTCATCCCATCCGGCGTCCATCGCCATGCGGTTGTCCGCAATGATATAGGCTTTCTTCTGCGCTTCGGTAAGATGGTCGGCAAACACACAGGGAATCTCTCGGATGCCTTCTTCCTTTGCCGCAAGGATTCTGCCGTGGCCGGCGATCACATTGAACTCCCGGTCGATGATGACGGGATTGATAAAGCCGAACTCCCGGAGGGACGAGCGGAGCTTGGTAATCTGCTCCGGGGAGTGGGTGCGGGCATTGTTCACATAGGGTACCAGCTTGGCGATAGGGACAAGCTGCATCTCGGTTGTCGTTTTCATCGCACCAGCCCCCATTCCGCAAATTTTTCAAAGCCGCCGAGGGACCGGATGTATCTCCGGGCAGTCTCCACGATTTCTCTATAGGGGATGCCGTCCACCGTATCTTCCCCGATGGCGCAGCACAGTTCCACGGGCTTTCCCGTTTCCTGCGCCTTCAGCCATGCGTAGATGTTCACACTCACATCCGCTTTGGAGAGGTCTTTGCCGTGAAGGCCGCCGCCCGTCACCGAATCGGCCATGTCGCTGCCCAGCTTGCGGTTGGTCGCCCCAGAGTCTACATCCGTGCCGCCTGTCCAGTCGCCCAAGGGATTGACCTCGGCGCCCGGATACCGTTTCCGCAGCTCTGCGGCAGGGGCATTGCTCTGGCAGAGGATGAGCCTTGCTTCGTCAATGATGTACTTCCCATCCGAGGGATAAGTGTGATATACACTTTTGGCGATCTCACAGAGTGCTTTCTGCTCCTCCGTGACCGGAACCCCTTTGAAGATGCCGTTGTCCCCGCAGCGGATTCCTTCCGCCTGGTTATTGGCAAGACATCCGTCCTGCGGCATTTCCAGATAGTCCGTGTGCAGATTTCCTGCGATGCGATGGACAATGGATTCCACTTCATCCTGTGGAATGCTCACTGATGTTTCCGCGATGATATGGCAGACGCCGTGGCCGATCAGGACTTCCACGGCGATCCTGGGATTTTCCTCTTTCCGGTACGCCGCATCCACCAGGGCGCCGGCAATGCGGTCCGCCACCTTGTCCGGGTGGCACGGATTTACTTTCTCAAACATAGCTTCACCCCTTCCTTGCGCGGAGCAGCCGCTCCATCAGATCATCCTGGGGAGATACCTCCCCGTAATCGGTGCTGCAGTTTTCCTTCACGATCTGGAAGATCTCGTTCCAGAGCCGCACCGCCTGGTTCATGTAGTTGATGCCGATATTAATAAACGGTGACGGAATCGGCTTCTGCGTGGTGGGATGCTTGGAGAGGAAACCCATGCGGTTGGTCATCTCCTCGCACTGAATCCAGCGGGCGCTGCACATGGCGTACCGCTCCAGAAGCTGAGGTGACACCTTCGCCGCGCAGCCCACCTTTTTTAACCACTCCCAGGTTTCCGTATAAATTTCCTCCGCCTGGAGCGTGCTTCCGTCACGCTGCTCGGCGGATAAAAACTCATGGGGCTTTGGCATATCGACACCCTCGACTTCGGGAATGTCCAGCACTTCCAGTTTCCTGCCGCCAGGATTGCCGTTCTCAGCTTTCTCTTTGACAGCGGATTTCTTCCTTCCCGCACCGGGTCTCGCGCCGCCGCGCCCGCCTGTGTTATTGGATTTTGTCGGCATTTTTCTCACCCCTTTCCTCGAAAAATAAGCAGCCGCAGCCGGCTGCCCTTAATTACCCTTTTGATTTCGCCTTTTTTGCACACGAGGCCCCAGGCCGCTGCCCGCGTACAGGACTCGCAGAGATTTTGACCGCCCTACCGGTCGCCAAGGTCGTGGTGGATCTTGGTATGGCAGGAACGGCAAAGGCTCATCAGATTGTCCCTTGCATGAGTGCCGCCCTGAGAGATGGGAACGATGTGGTGTACCTCATCCACAGGAGTCAGCCGTCCTTCCTTCAGACACATCTCACAGAGAGGATGCGCCGCAGCATAGCGGTCACGGATGCGTTTCCAGGCTCTGCCGTACTTCTTATTTACGTCCGCACTGCGTTCGTATTTGTTGTACTGCCTGCGGGCGGCTGCTTCGTGTTCCTTGCAATACTGACCGTCCGTGAGGTTGGGACAGCCGGGGTAGGAGCATGGCCGCTTTGGTTTCCTTGGCATCGTCTCACCTCCTTGGGGCATAAGAAAAGCCCCCACAGGATCGCTCCCATGAAGGCCGTTCTGTATTCTACTTCGCTATTGTAATGATATCACAGGACGGGTGTGCCATACTGTGCCAAACCGTGCCAACTTTCAATCCGGGACAGAAAAATTCTGGAGAGCCGACCCGTGTATGCGGTGTACCGTGCGAAGCGACACGTTCAGCATCCGGGATATCTCCTCCCAGGAGCAGTTGTCCAGGTAACGGTAACGGAGTACCAGCTGCTCCTCACGGCTGGCAAGCCTGTCGATTGCCGCATTGATGGTTTCCTTGAGACACACCAGATACGCCACCTTTTCCGCCACATCCCTCTGGATGGCGTCGATTTTCTCAAGGCACCGGACAAAAGGGGCTTCTGTCGGCTTGTTTGGATTGTAGTGCGGTTCGAAATTACTGCCTGAGACGCTGCTCGATAAATCCCTCCAGTAGTCAATCTCACGCAGACGGCAGTTTATAAGGGCATCCAGGTGCCGCGCCTGGTTCAGATACTCTTTTGCGGTCATGCGTCCACCTCCTTCTGCAGGGAGCGGATCAGCATCTCGCCTTTCACATCTGTGAGTGCCGAATACCACTGCGAACGGAAGAACCGCTCAATTTCGGCTTTATCCGCTTGCGCCGCCCTATTACGGGAGTTGGCTTTCAGGCTTTTCAGCGCCATGCGGTAATCCTTCACAGCTTGCAGGATGATGGCGTTCGCAAGGTCCTCGTAAATCGTGATATTGCTCATATTCGCACCTCCGAAATTTTGATCCTCGGATTGGCACGGATTTTCTTAGATTGTCTCAGATTTTCAAGTCCGCTTTCACGGCATCGATCAGGGCCGTCTGGGTATGCTCCTTTTTGGAGAGGGCTTTCATGATGCGTTCGTCAATGGTGCCCTTTGTGACGATGTGTTGTACCACCACAGTTTCAGAAGTCTGCCCCTGCCGCCAGAGCCGCGCAATGGTCTGCTGATAAAGCTCCAGGCTCCAGGTCAGTCCGAACCACACGATGGCCGAACCGCCGCTCTGGAGATTCAGCCCATGCCCGGCGGAAGCGGGATGGATCAGCGCCACCGGCAACTCGCCATTGTTCCATCTGCGGATACTGGCGGCGTCATCCAGCTTTGAGAACGGGATATGCAGCTTTCGCAGCCTTTCCGAAATACGGGTCAGGTCATGCTTGAACCAGTAAGCCACCAGAAGCGGTTTGCCGTTGGCGGCTTCGATGATGTCCTCCAAAGCGTCAAGCTTGCGGTCGTGGATGCGGATGGTTTCGCCGCCGTCGTCATAGATTGCGCCGTTCGCCATCTGGGAGAGTTTCCCGGAGAGGGAGGCGGCGTTGGCGGCAGTGATCTCTGCGTCGCCCAGCGACAGCACCAGCTCCTGTTTCAAGTCCGTGTATTTTTTCTGTTCATCCTCGGAAAGCCGAACCGTGTATTCACTGCTGACCAGCTTTGGCATATGCAGGTGGTCGGCGGACTTCATAGAGATGGTGATGTCCGAAATCTGTCGGTAGATGGCGTCCTCTGCATAGGGCAGGGGTTTGTAGGAGTAGATGACCTGGCCGTTTCGCTTGTCCGGCGTGAAGTAATCGGTGCGGTACTTGGTGATGAACCGTCCAAGCCGCTGCCCCATGTCCAGGATGCGAAACTCCGCCCACAGATCCATCAGACCGTTGGACGCAGGAGTGCCGGTCAGTCCGACGATGCGGCTCACCTTTGGTCTGACCTTTAACAGTGACTTGAACCGCTTTGTCTGGTGATTCTTGAACGAGGATAGCTCATCGATCACCACCATATCGAAGTCAAAGGGAATGCCGCTCTCATCAATGAGCCACTGGACGTTTTCCCGGTTGATGATGTAGATGTCAGCGCGTCTCATCAATGCCGACCGGCGCTGGGCTTCCGTCCCGACAGCCACGGAGCAGATGAGATCCTGAAGGTGATCCCACTTATCCGCTTCAGCCGTCCATGTGTCCCGCGCCACTCTTAAGGGTGCGATGACCAGCACTTTATGGACCTCGAAGCTGTCAAACAGCAGGTCGGCTATGGCTGTCAGCGTGATGCTGGTTTTTCCCAGGCCGCAGTCTAAGAAGATAGCGGCTGCGGGGTGTGTCTCAATGTAATCCACCGCATATTTCTGATATTCATGAGGTTCGTATCTCATCCAGTATCCCTCCAATCTGCTCCGTATCGTCCAGCACATACACCGGAAATCCCAGCCGCCGCAAAAGCCTGTGGCGGGAAAGCTGCAGAGGTCGCGGCTTTTCTCCCAGAGCCTTGACTTCAACAAAGCCTATCCGTCCATTCGGCAGCAGCACCATGCGGTCCGGCATACCGTCAAAACCGGGAGATACGAGCTTGGGGCAGATGCCACCGGCTTGTTTGACCGCCAGGGTCAGCTTCTTTTCAATTTCTTTTTCTCTCATGGCTGTATCCTTTCTATGGGGTCGGCTAATTCAAAAGCGGCATAGGCGGCCAAGACAAAATTGTCGAGGGGCTTGCCCTTGTAGCTCCAGGCGGTCCTGCCATCCACATATACGCTGTAGCGATTGCCGCCCTTGTTGTTGATAAACACCTTTCTGCCCCGATAAGTCAGCTGATAGTTTCCATACCAGTTCTTTCGCCATTGACGGTGGGGAAAGTTACGTTTCCGTTTGGCGCGGTTTTTCATAAGCCGCTCACGCTCTCTGGCGGCGAGGATATCGCCCTCCATAATCCCTGCGCAGATACAGCCGACTGCAACAGTCTCAAAATGCTCGTCATGACGCATCACATGGACAGAGCGTACCTGTGAACAATCGCAGAGTTCGCAGGTGAACAGGTCGATGTGATCGGGATCTTCCTCTTCATCGGCCACATCGTAAATGTAGTCACAATACCAGCCGGAGAGAGGCGCTCCCCATTCCTGGAGCCGCTTCTGACACCTGCGGACATATGCGCTGTCTATTTCATACATTGACATTTTGATTTACCTCCGTGTTCTTAAAAACCTGAAAATCCTTACGCGCGTGCATATGCGTGATTTACGGGTTCTGTACAGTCTTTTTTATACATTTTCAATTTGTATGCTTTTTTAGGAACACAGGAACGAAGCCTGTAAAGTTGCCTTGCGGCGGCACATTCGGTGTGTTCCTGGCGGCGTTCCCGGAGTCTCCCCTGGGAACACTGCCGGAAGTCGGGAACTGTTCCTTATCCGCACTGTTCCCGAAAAATCAGTCAGGAACATCGCCGGGAACAAAGACGAACTGCGGTCCGTAGGGCTTGACGCGCTCCTTTTTCTCCTTGCGCACCCAGCCGAGTTTCGTGAGCATGGCTGTGAGGTTGTTGGATTCGGCGCGGCCAAGGCTGCCCTGATCCTTCCCGAAAAGCTCACACCAGATCTCCATATTGCAGACCCGTGTTCTGGCGACCGTACCAGCACGGCCGATATTATTCACCCCGGCGAGGAAGGAGCGGCGGTCGAACAGATCCATGCCGTCCCAATCCTCAGGGAGCAGAGTTTCCAGATACTCGCGCACCAGCCCTTCGCGCTCATCGGACTCCAGCGCTTCCCGTTGTTCGCTCTTGGCGAGTGTTTCCAAATCGGGAGCCAGATGCAGCTTCTCGCCGTTCTCCACAAACACCAGCACCTCCGCCCAGATCTGGCCGATGTCCTCTTGGGTGAGTTCCCAGGAGTGCTTTGCACCGCCGCCCGGCGTTTTGACCGGCCAGAACCGGCGGTTGCCCGTGGTATCCCGCAGATAGCCGGACTCGGCGTTGGTGGTGCCAAAGAAGATGCACTGCCTCGGATGTGGCGTTGCCCGTCTGCCGAATGCGGCGCGGTAGATATCGTTCTGTCGGGAGAGGAAGGAGCGCAGCGTCTCCACCTCGGCTTTGCGAAGTCCCGCCAGTTCACCGATTTCCAGAATCCAATAGCCCTGCAGCTTCTCGGCGGCGGTCTTGTCCTTGGTATCGCTCAGATTCAAACTGTCAGAGAACCATTCCCCGGCAAGGCGGGAGATGAGGGTAGACTTGCCGATGCCCTGGGGACCGTTTAAGACCAGCATGGTATCGAACTTCACACCCGGCTCCTGCACCCGGCGCACGGCGGCGCAGAGGGTCTTTCTGGTCACAGCGCGGACATAGGAATTATCCTCCGCGCCCAGATAGTCGATGAGGAGCGTGTCCACACGGGGAACGCCGTCCCACTCCGGCAGAGCCGCCAGATATTCACGGATGGGGTGGTAGGAGCGGTCGTCCGCAACTTTGGTTACAGCGATCTGATAATTGCGCTGGGAGAATGTGCCGTAGTGGGAATCCACATAGCTGATCAGCTGGGCATCGTCAGCGTCCCTCCAGTATTTGGACGGGTGCTTCCAGGGCACCTCGCCCTTGATCTCCATGCCGTCCAGCTGCTGGTTGAATACGATATTCTGGAGCTGCGGGTCATTCTGGAGGATGAGCGTGATGTTGTGGAGGTTGTTCTTTAGCACCGTGGAGCGGGGTTCATACTGGAAACGCTTCTGCCAGTCGGTATCCTCGCTGCCGGAGAAATCCGTCTCGGCATCCGCCATCCGTTCGCTTGCCGCAAGCAGCTTTACCTCATCCTGCTGCATGGCGAACTCGCACATCGCCTTATAGGACGCTTTTTCGTCCAGATCGCCAAAGCGGTGGGTGCGGACGATGTCAAAGGCGTTGCACAGCTTGAGGTAAGCCGGGTCTTTGGCGTGGTGGCTGTAGACGAACTTGTCCTCCTTGATCTCCACGCCCGCCATGCTGGAGGATGCGATCAGGTGCCAGCGGTTCTCATTGTCGGTCGGCTCATAGATATCGGAGAGAAATGCCTCCAGCGCCTTGCTGATGGGATAATAGGTGCGGTTGAACAGACCCACCACGCCCTCTTTGGTCAGCGGGTCCTGCACCTTTTGCTGTGCGGTGGTATTCGCCTTGCTTTCCCTGGAAGATGTGGGCAGTCTTGTAGGGTCGGTCCATTCCGGGTGCTTTGTGAGAATCGCATCGGGGTCGAGCCAGCCGCCGTCTGTCTCCTTATACACAAAGGAACCGTTAGCCGGCGTGGACGGCCAGTACATCAGCTGATTGGGCTGGTAGGAACATTCGTCGAAATAGTCGATGCCCAGCATCTGAGCCAGATAGCGGGACACCGCCACAAATTCCTCCGGGGTCACATCCCTGGTCAGCGGGAATACCAGCCGGACGCGGGGATTCTCCTCTGTGCTGCTGTGAGTGGTGTACAGCGCAGAGGCATAGGGGCAGAGGGACTCATAGCTATCCAGAAAAGCGGCGTCGATGCGGTCGCCGTCAAGCGCCACCATCGAGCGGCTTTCCACGGTATCGACCTTGCGTCTGCCGCCCTTCAGCACGCCCGCCACAAAGCCGCCGTGGTCTTTGGCGGCGTCACGCTGGGCGCGGCTCATCTTCGCATATTCCTCGGCGGACTCGGTGGTGCGGATGGTCACTTTGAGCCGCTCCTTTAGATTGTCAAATCGTATGGTCTTGTTGACCCATCTCTTTGCCTGCCGGTTGTTGCCGTAGGCGATGTTCAGTTCACGCATAGTCGGTTACCTCCTCGCACATAGTCGTAAAATATCTCAAACGGTAGTTCTTCCATTTGGCTCTGCGGATCTCCGCTTCCATGCCGGAAGAGATGTATTCTCCGAACACCCACACCTCGGAGCATTTACTCATGAGGGCGTTTCCGAAGAACAGTCCCAGCTGGCGCTCCTTTGGATTTTCGTCACGGAGAAACTGTGGAAACAGCAGATGCGGTGCAATGGGGATGTATCCCGCGTCCACGGCGAAGCGGCTGTATTTCCGGGCATTCTCCACGTTAACTTCCACATCCCCGGCATAGGGTGAGCAGATATAGACGATGGGCCGGAAAGCGCGGAGGGCGCGTTCCTCCTTTTCTATATTGGTGAGGGCTTCATAGGTGGTGGGGTCGTAATAGCCCTCGCTGTTGAATTTATTGATGCTCATAGGCGTTACCTCGTTAATCTTTCTTGTAAAAATCGGTCTCGTAGCCGTCGGCGCGAAGCTGCAGCCCCTTTGCCCAGGGCGGCGTCCTGCCCATCTGGTCACAGACAGCCTGCAGGGACATCCGGCGGTCGGCTTCAATGACCACTTCATCGTGGATGTGCATAACGATGGAGCAGCAGCGAAGGGTCTGCATGGCGTAGCAGAGGATATCTCGTGAGGTTGCCTGGACGATGTTTTCTACGAATTTTGGACCGTAGCTGTCAATGCGTTCCCATTTCTTCGTGCCGCCGACGCCTTCATAGGTGATACAGTCGCCGCCAAAACGGTTCTCTCCGATCTTTGGCTTCACATAGGCAAGACTCCTGCCGGACGGCAGGGTGATGAACAGCATCCCATTTCTGGCGGAGAATACGATGCCGTGTGTTTTTGTGGTGGTCTTACGGGTAATAGCGTCCATTACGGCTCGGTCAACCGCCCACCAGAACTGCACGATTTTCGGATTCGACTGCCGCCATGCGGAGACCAGAGCGGGAAGCTCATCCTCAGACAGCCCCATCTCCAAAGCGCCCATAGCCTTGAGTGCGCCCACAGATCCGCCGTAGCCGAGAGCCAATTCGGCGATCTTGCCTTTCTGCCGCAAGTGACCGTTGACGCCGTGTTTTTCCACGGGGACGCCGAACATCTGGGATGCACTGGCGCAGTAGATATCCTTGCCCTCGGCGAATACGTCCTGCCGCCACTTCTCGCCGGCAAGCCACGCTATGACACGGGCTTCGATGGCGGAAAAGTCAGCAACGATAAATTTGCGGTCGCCCTGTGGAACGAATGCCGTGCGGATCAGCTGGGACAATGTATTCGGCACATCCTCATAGAGCATTTCCACGGCATCAAAGTCGCCTGCCCGGACAAGTCCTCTGACTTCGGACAGATCGTCCAGATGGTTCTGGGGCAGATTTTGCATCTGAATGATGCGGCCTGCCCAGCGCCCTGTGCGGTTGGCTCCGTAAAACTGGAACATCCCTCTTGCCCGGCCATCGGAGCAGACGGCGGTCTCCATCGCCTGATACTTTTTCACGCTGGATTTCGCAAGCTGCTGGCGCAGGGTCAGCACCTTTTGCAATTGTGGCGGCGCGGTTTTCAAAAGCTCCGCCACTGCTTTTTTACCCAGGGTATCGGTCTCCATGCCGTTATCCGCAAGCCACTGTTTCATCTGCTGTACCGAGTTGGGATTGTCCAGCGAGGTCAGTTCCTTCATTGCCTGTGTCAGCTCCGAGCGGGAGCGCCCGTCCATCTGAATGGCCTGCCGCACCAGTTCCATATCCAGCCCCACGCCGCGGTCGTTGATCTCCTGGTCGAGATGGTATTCCTCCCACACGCTGTCCGGCACGGGATATTTGGAGAGCCTTGCCTGGATGGACATCTCCGTCTCCACATCGCGGATGTTGTATCGTTTGAACGCCAGCCACTTGTCCGGAGAGTGTTTGGGAAGGTTGCGGGTACGCTGACCATTGGACTTGGTTGGCGCACAGGGCTGGCAGAAATATTTAATGAGGTCTTTGCCCTCAGACAGCTTCTGTTTTTCCAATCCCAGCACAGCGCCGGCTCCCTCCAGGGATAAGGGCAGCCCCATGTACGCAGCCCAGACCATCGAGCATTTCCAGGAATCCGGCTTCAGATAGTCGCCGGTCGGATAGCCCAGAAAGTGAGACAGGCAGATGCGTTCAAAATTGGCGTTGAAGGCCCATTTGGTCACAGTCTCATTCTCCAATGCGGAAAGAATCTCCGAAGGGATTTTCTCCCCACAGGCAAGGTCTATCTGCCGCACGGGACCGCCGTCCACGCTGTAGGCAAAGAGCAGGATTTCAAAATCGGGAGACTCCACATAACGGTACACGCCGGTTTTGGCGAGGGGCTGGTCGCTGTAAGTCTCCAGGTCGATGGATAAGGTTTGCATTTCGTCACTTCCTTCCATACCCCAACAGGGCGGCAGATCGCTCCGCCGCCCTGGGGCTTAGTCGCTTATTTCTCCAGCAGCTTCATGCGGTTTTCGTGATATTCAGCGTCACGAAGCGCCTGTTCCCGCTCACGCTTTTCACGTTTGCGGTCGTAGAGAAAGGACTGGATGCTGCTGATCAGAATGACGGAGCTGATGCACAACCAGATTCCGAGAACTGTAAAGAGAAGAATTGTCTGAATTGTTGTCATAGTGTTTTACCTCCACTGTCTTAACCGAGGAAATCCTCGTCATCATCGGTTGCAAAGTCGGCTTCGGCGCTGGCCTTGCCGCCCAGGGGTTCGCCGGGACGGATGAGTTGCAGATTGTTCAGACCGCAGGCGATGCCCTTATTCCCGTTGCTATTGAAAGCGTACAGGTTGATGGACGCTCTGCCGTACACGCCGGAATACACCTCGGAGCGGGTCAGCACGGGATTGCGGTCCGCGTCCACGATACCAGGAGCGGTGGCGGAGTTGGCGTTGATGAAGTAGGCGTTCGCATAGGCGGGATCATCGGGTCTTTCAATGTCGCCATCTCTCAGCGGGGTCTTGATTGCGGAGAGAGGAGGCACGGAGCGGCCGTTGCCCTTCAGCTTGGCCTGCCCCTCCTGGTAGGCGGCTTCAATGGCTGCCTTGATCTTTGCCACCGTCTTAGTGTCAGACTTCGGGATGATCAGCGACACCGAGTACTTCGGCGTGCCGCCGTTGATGGACTTAGGCTCCCAGACGTTGGCGTAAGACCAACGGGTGTCGGGGCCGGTGATGACCTTCATAGGGTTGTTGACTCTGTTTGTGTTCGTAGACATATTACATTTCCTCCATAAAATCATTTTTTGCGGTATTCCATTCGGGCCGTTTATCGCTCGACCGCACGAGCGCCGGCCGGCCTTGCGGCTTTTCGATGTAGGGAGCAAGAAGTTCCTCGAAGCGGGATTTTCCCAGCAGCTTCTGCATGGCGGTGATGCCGAGCAGTTTCTTTTCGTAGGGGTCAAAGCCTGTGCCCTCAACGGCTGCGGCTACAGCGGATTCGCTGGTGTATTTGCGGTTGGAGCGACCCTCGACCAGCTTCCATCCGGGGAACACCGTGCCGCTGACAGCCTGCTGGAGCGCGTATTCCTTCACATCCGCAGCCCAGGCGGTAAGAGCGTCCACCTTGTCCAGAATGTCGGCGATCTCCTCATCGGTCAGGAGGGGCGGCTCCTCAAAGTCGTACCGGGCAAGCGCGAGATTTGCTTCGGCTCGTTCCCGGCATTCGGCCTTTGCCTTGCAGAACCGACACCATTCGCCGCAGTGAAAATCGCCGCCGCCCTCGTATGCCAGCTTTGCCTTATAGGTCAGGTCATTCTGCGCCCATTCGAGCAGACTGTCCTTTTCCATGACGCAGACACTGATATTGGATTTCCGGGGCTGGTAGATGGTCATGCGGACGGTATCAATGTCGTAAATGCCGTCAAAGATCTCCAGCGCACCCAGGGCATACAGCATCATCTGCGGATTATCCACGGCGCTGACCTCCACGCCTTTGCCGTGCTTATAGTCCACGATGTTCAGTTCACCGTCAGCGATGACAATGCAGTCGGCGGTGCCGAAGCCGTCCTGTACCCAGCGGGAGAAATCCACTCGCTGCTCGATCAGGATGACCGAGTCGGTGCAGGTCTGCTTTGCGGTCTCCAGAAGCTCTGTCACATAGGCGGCATAGACGGCGGCGCAGTCCTCCATCTCCTCGTTGTACCAGGTGAGGTTTTCGATTGGATCGTTTGCCGGAATCCCCAGAGTCTGCTTTAGCCGAAACTCACAGAGCGCATGGGCGTCCGTCCCCTCGGCGGCGTAGTCGCTGCCCTTGTCCTCGTAGGCTTCGCACAGCCTTGCTGATGGCGGGCAGTTGAGCCACCTTTCAGAAGAAGAAGCGGATAAGACTGCGTGCTTAGTTGCCATCTGCCAATTCCTCCGCTTCGGCGAGTAACGCCTTATAGTGTGCAGGGTCGATCTGCGACAGTTTGGATGCGCCGTGCTTTTGAAGCAGGGCGCGGATCTCGGCGGTGTGCCCCTGGCGGGATTTGTCCGCAAGCACGGCCCTGACCTGCTCCAGCGTCAGTTCCGGTTCAGGAGGAGAAACGGGAGCATCCTCTGCCGGTTGCTCTCCGCTGAACATCTTCGTCAGCCAGTCAGCGGCATCCGAAATAGCAGCGGCAGCACTGCGGAGATCTTCGATGGTCTGTGCCATATCGCTCATTCTGCTCATGTAATTTTCCTCCTTCCCTGGATTTGCTCTGCTGGCGCGCGGCAGTCAGGTTGCTCGCCAGTCTCCTTGACACCACGCTGATTGCGGTCAGGACATCAACAATGTCCTCATCGGCACGGGCGTCATAATGGTTTGCGTTGTAACTCATATCGGCGTTTTCTCCTTTCCCAAGGCGTCTTGTGTTGCCTTTCACAGACCCATCTGGACGGGAAAGGAGGAGTTGGCCGAAAGATTTTTAGAATTTTTCCTTGAGCCGCTTCAGCAGCTGATTGCGCTTATACACGAAGGTGTTCCGGGGTATATGCAGCCGCTCCGCGCCGGCCCGTTCAGACAGCCCGTCCGCAATGGCCATGAGGATCTCGTAGCTTTCCGGGTCGGATGACTGAAGCTCCGTAAGCAGGCCGTTCAGAATCAGGGCGTCGATATCGATCTCCGTGGTCAGCCTGCTGTCCGAAAGAAAGCTGGTACGGGAGACGCCGTTTTCGTAGGCGTTCTCCATCTCAGTGTCGATGGAAAGATGCTGGGGATCGTCTTTCGGGATGCAGCGAAATTCGCACTCCTCGCAGAGTCCATCGCATTTATAGCTTTTCTTGTACGGGATACAGCAGGCTCCTGCTCTTTGTTTTGCCTTGCGGGCAGCACCCACGAAGCGTTCCCAATCACGCTTCTGTTCCGGGGTGACCTCGATCCACTGCTTGAGTGGACGGTAGTAGATGGTTGATGCGTTCTGATTTTCATTGATTTTCATAAAAAGTCCTCCGTTTGTCGATTTCTCGAAACGGAGGATTCTGGTGCTGCCACAAAAGGGTGTAAAAACCTAACCGCAGTCCTGACGGAATTCTCCGTTTCGGATTGCAGCTTCCTTATCCAGTAGGCAGCTGTTTGTATTAACTTGTCCCATCAGGTGGCACTGGATCGTCCGTGGCCAACAGACGTACCGCTTGTGGGTGTGTGTTTTCACTCACAGGTACTATTTTATTGAGATTCCGGATTTTCACGAGGAAGTGGGACTTCCGGTTCAAGTGGCCGAAAAAGCCTGAAAAAAGGCAAAAAAAGAAGGCCCTCATGTCTCGAAAGACATAAGAGCCTTGATTATCTTGGTTTTATACCGGAAGTGCGACTTCCGAATTATTTTTCAGGAGCGGTCATTTTGTTCCCGTTTTTAGGTAACTGTTGTGTAATTCCGGCATCTTGCAGCTTTGCATTCCACATAAAGATGTTTTCCATGTGATGGTGTTCTATCAGGTACCGATAAATGAGGAACTCCTCGGAAGCGATCATGATATTATAGCCTGCCTTTGCGATCAGATCATAGGAGAAGGAGGGATGCAGATTCAAGCCAATACATAGAGCAAGTACGCTCTGCAGTGTGGGCTTGGCATCCTTCTTGTTGCGATAATCCTGAATCATTCGTGAACTGATGCCGGTGCGTTCTTCCATCTTTTCATTGGTATATCCACGACGTTTTACATGATAATCAAGGGTGCCGCAGAATGAGGACGGCACTTCAGCAAGAATATCTGATACCCGTTTTGCTTCGGCTGCGATAGTGATCATTTCACGGGCACGTTTCTGTACATCTTCATTCTTGCCTTCCTTTGGATTGAAGCTGGCTTCAACAAAACTCTTTGAATCGGCATCTCTACAAAGGAAGCATATGCGGTAGAAGGAGTCATCGTATTGGGTGCTGACCCGTGTAGTGCGATTGAATACCAGACAGCACTCATCGACATGCTCTAAGGCATATTCGGTAAGGGTTGGTTCAGAATCCTCTACAATGCTTACATATTGAGGATCATTAATGACGAGCAGACCGCCAGCGTGAATAAAACGCCTCGCCGCAATATCCTCAGATAAATCCGGGTTAAGCAGGGACTGAATTATGACATTGTTGCGGTCGATGACAAAGGTTTGGCCTTTTTTTAAACTACCTTTTTTGAAGGAGAATGGCGGGTAGTTCTTACCATCGACAAAGTTGAAAACACCGGCGGCTTGCTCAAAACCGAGCTCAACAGCACGGATCTTTGCGGCTATCGTTGAGACCTTGAAAAAATCAGCGAACTCACTGATGGCAAGCTCCATGACGTACCCTTCACGGAGACAACCACGGTATGCCCTGTGAAGTCTGTTTAGGATTTCGGAGAGTTTTGTCTTACCGGTTTTTGCAGGGATTAGAATTTTGGGAGCCAGCGCATTGGCTTGCCACTCCATCCAAGACAGCTCATCTTCGAGCTTGTTGGACTTCTTCTTATAATCCTCAACAACGGCGCAGGAGATTGCTTGGATATCAGGGTTCAAGAGTTTCTGAAGCTCGAAGAACTTATAATGCTTGTCCCAATGGACACACTCGTGGATGACGGTATTATTTGTCGAACCGATATTTCGCATAAAAACGACATCGGGGTTAACAAGTATGGTTTCGGGGCATATAGTCTGCTCTGCTGTTTCCGTGCATGCTTTATTTGTAAAAACCTCGACATTAGCGTCATTGAAATATGTACGCCCAAAGATACCGTCTGGTAGTGGAGCATGATAAACCGTCAGACCCATATTTTCAACAATCTCCTTGATGGGGAGCGGTATGGGCTCATCTAACGCACGGGGACAGTATTTTTCGAGAAATCTCTCCGCATGCTTATCGAGATCTTTTGCGTAGATGTACGGGACCAAGTATTTAGTGAGCGCATCTTCTGCTCGAAACAGTTCTCTTGAATATTCTGATGCATATCCAATGCTGACCTGTTGGAGCCCATTTCTCAAAGTTGCTGCAAAAGGTATTGAGATCCAGCATTCAGTAGAATCGCTTTCATAGTCACGTCGGCCACGGCCAGAGATTTCGATTTCCGCGCGAACTGTAACTTTGCATTCAAGCCTGTCGGTATCTGACTCATGGAAAATGACTCCCATGATTTTGAAATCACTCAATTCCACATAGGAAGGGTCAGGAACAACAGAAGTTGATAGGTCCAAGCGACTTTTGTTGTTAAAGAGGTATGATTTAATTTTGCTAAAAATCTGGTTATAGTACACGTCCTCAAGATAGGCCGCAAATGTATCATACTTCTTGGACAAGACACACCCTCCTAACCGAAATGGTTTGAACTAAAATATTATACCACATCTACGATGGAATATCAACCATAAACAGTGTAAATTCGAGCGTTTTCAGAGATTACTCTTGTGTTTTGTACACTTTCGTGATATAATATCTAAGTCGAGCTCTGAAACAGGCTTTTTTGGATTTAAGGAAGGGAGATCCCGATGGAAGTAAGTTACAAAAAACTATGGAAGCTGCTAATCGATAAAGATATGAAAAAGAAGGATTTACTTGCTACGGCTGGCATCAGCTGGGCCTCCGTTACGAAACTGTCCAAGGGAGAAACCGTGAGCATGGAAGTCTTAATGAAAATCTGCAAAGCATTGGACTGCAACATCGGAGATATTATGGACCTAATTCCGGAGGAGGAAACAAGTAGTGAGCAGCAGTGACGAAATAATCGGCCATGCGAATCCGCACACCGTAAAGAAATTTGATCTTATTGAGAAGTATGTCGAAGCATGGGCTCATATACTTCTTTTAAATCAATACTGCACAGGGCTTGTTTTTATCGATTGCATGTCTAACAGCGGAGAGTACGTAGACGACGATGGCAAGCAGGTGTTCGGTACGCCAGTCCGTGTGGCAAAATATCTCCGTCAGATTGCCGGACAGTATTTTGGCAAACAAATTGATTTATATTTTAGCGATTTGTCGGCAGCAAAGACGGCGCATCTTGAGAGCCTCATGCCCGGTGAAACCAGAAATTTTCGTTACCACATTACAACTGAAGATGGTAACGAGCTTGCAAAACGGATAGGCAACTCTATGATAAACGGCAGACATTATCTGCTTGTTTACGATCCGTTCCAAGCGACCATTGATTGGAACGCACTATTTCCGTATATCAACAATTGGTGTGAAATAATCATTAACCACATGGTTTCGGATTCCATGAGAGCTGTCAAAATGGTAAAAAAAGATGCTGCACGAAACAAGTATGAGCAGACCTACTTGACAGAATTGGAGAACCTCATCCCCTATGGTAGTGATAAAACGGCTTATGAAAAACGTATTGAGGAGATAATCAAAGCACTTCGTCGGAAGACTTCCCGGCAATACTACATAGCTGCTTTTCCGTTTTTTAATGAAAAAAACGCAATCGTATACGATTTAATCCATTGCACAAGTAATCTGAAGGGATTCCAGCTGTATAAGAAATGTGCGTGGCAGACATTCGGCGGCAAATCTTCCACGAAAAATACGCATGGCTTAGAAAACCAGCTTATGCTTGACTTTGAGAGCAAAGGCGTAGTGAAGACGCACACCGACGAGTTTTGCTTTTACATTAAAGATATTGCTGAGTATCTACAGAAGTCATTTAATGGGCAGTCCGATGTTCCTATGAGCGATGTATGGGCATTACTGGATAACCATCCAATTTTCCCTTCCGATGGATTCAGGTCTCAGATAAAAAATGAACTGAAACAAAATCACGGTGCCAGCGTAAGTAGGAGCACCATAAGTTTTGTCGATAGGAGCTGATCCAATGAAAAAGGTAAAAGGTTACATCGAAAGAAAAACCATGCTCTACAAAACCGGTGTAGAGTATGGCGACTATACGATGAATCATATTCAGGGCTGTGCTCATGGCTGTAAGTATCCCTGCTACGCTTTTATGATGAAGAAGCGTTTCGGACAAATAAAAACCTATGAGGAATGGCTGGAGCCCTATTTGGTATCAAACACACTGGAACTGCTGGATAAGGAAATTCCTCGGCTGAAGGATAAAATCCAATCTGTGCAGTTGTGCTTTTCAACGGACCCGTTTATGTATCAGTATCCCGAAATACAGAAGATGAGCTTAGCGTCGATCAAGAAGCTCAATGAATCCGGGATAAAGTGTTCTGTTCTAACAAAGGGTGTTTTGCCGTTTGAACTGGAGGGGTTTTCAAAAGAAAACGAGTATGGTATCACGCTGATTACCACAAATGAAGCGTTCAGAAAACATATGGAACCGGGAGCTGCACCTTGGAAAAAGCGGCTTACAGCACTAAGAGCGTTACATAACGCCGGGTGTAAAACATGGGTAAGTATTGAGCCGTTCCCGACACCTAACATTGTCAGACAAGACTTACAGGTGTTGCTGGAGGAAGTGAGCTTCGTTGACCGGATCATATTCGGTCGGATGAATTACAGCACCGAAGTTACTGCTTATACACAACACAAGCAGTTCTTCAATGACAGGGCCGCAGAGGTAATAGCATTCTGTAATGAGCATGGTATCAGTTACCACATCAAAGATGGAACGATAACTGAATAAGAGATACAAAAAAGAACCTGCTGCGCGACGGCAGGCTGTATCTCTCTTGAAAGGAAGGATTTAAGATATGGGGCAGCTTATAAAGCATTTCCCGGATGGTTCGTTTTTGGAATATGACCGGGGTGGTTTTGACGATTGGTGAGAATTGAGCTCAACATTATGAATTCTCTCATTGGCTCAAAAAACATTGAGGCAGATTTTACAGCTTTACTTAAGCGGTATCCAGAGATATTGAAGTGTGTTCCTACACTGTTGGCGGTTCGTCAAAGTGAGATATACGCACAGGATTCAGAAGGAGCATTCCTCTTTGACTTCAATAGAATAAACTATTCAGTCGAGCAATATATGAAGTTCATGAGGAAAACAGGCCTGTTAGATTTGATTGCAAATCACCTTGTCAACAACCTTGTGGATTATGTTCTTGGCATTGAAACCGGACTTGATAGCAATGGAAGAAAGAACCGGGGCGGACATCAAATGGAAGACCTCGTCGAGGGGTTCATCAAACAAACCGGCGCAGAGTACTACAAAGAGATGTACATAACTGACATTGAGAAGAAGTGGGGCGTTGATCTATCTGCGATTTCTGCCGAAGGAACCTCTACAAAACGCTGGGACTTCGTAGTAAAAACAGATAAAACCATCTATGTCATTGAAACTAACTTCTATGGAGGTGGTGGTTCCAAGCTCAACGAAACCGCCAGAAGCTATAAGATGATAGCGGAAGAAGCACGAGACGTTATCGGTGTTGAGTTCGTTTGGGTGACAGATGGCGGTGGTTGGCGAAGCGCACGGAGGAACCTCGAAGAAACCTTTAACACAATGCAGCATCTTTATAACATTGACGACATGGAAAATGGGGTCTTTTTGTCGTTGTTCTCGTAAAGCAGGTGAATTGCTGTAGTTTAGGAGGATTATCATGCCACGGAGTAAGACGTTAAAACTATTCTTGATGGACGGAGAACCAATAAATTTTGATAGCACATTTGTATAGTCGTTGAAATCAGCTTGTAGAAGACGACTAGAAATACTGTTGAAATCATACATGATTTTTCTTAAGTCTGCTCTATTCAACTTCATAATTTTTCACCCCACAAAACGGGCAGTAGCACCCGGTCATACTTAGAATAGGCTTTACTTTGGCAGTGCGCTTGCAACACGGAAATGATACGATTTCTAGAGCTTCAATGCCAGAACGAATTGGATTTTCAGGCTCATGCTTGGGACGTTTTCCAGCCTTAAAAGTAACAGGTCCTTTCCTAAATTGACGCTCCATTTTTTTAAATTCTTCGTGGATCATGTCCATCGCCTTGTTTTGCGCCATTGCCATAGCCAACTCTAATACATCCTCTGTAATGTAGTCTTCTCCTACAAGGCCACAACTTGGACAAAAAAGTTCAAGTACGCCATCGTCCTCAATATCAGAAGGAGTAGCTTTGAAGAAAGTACCACAGTTGGGGCATTGCAAAAGTATATATCCATCGTTATCTGCTGGTATAGATATTTCCATATGAAAATCGTCGCTCATGTTATTCCACCTCCATTGTATCGGAGATAAATAACTTTTTAAACGAGGAGAGTTCAGATGAAAGAAAACAAATATGATGATAATATATTTTTTCAAAAATACAGTCAAATGAGTCGCTCGCAGAAAGGACTGGCTGGTGCGGGAGAATGGGAGACTTTGAAAAAGATGCTACCTGATTTTAAGGGTAAGCGTGTGCTTGATTTAGGATGCGGCTATGGATGGCACTGTATATATGCGATGGAAAACGGTGCTTCCTCTGTAGTAGGTGTTGATATTTCTCATAAAATGCTCGAAGTAGCAAAAGGAAAAACCCATTTTCCACAGATTGAATATGAATGCTGTGCCATAGAAGATGTGGATTTCCCAGAGGAGAGCTTTGATGTAATACTAAGTTCGCTTGCGTTTCATTATGTAGCAGACTATGAGAATTTAATAAAAAAGATATATAGGATGCTGAAGGCTGGTGGCAATTTAGTTTTTACAGTTGAACATCCTGTTTTTACTGCTCATGGAACACAAGACTGGTATTATAACGAAAAAGGAGAAATACTGCATTTCCCGGTGGACAATTATTATTATGAGGGCAAACGGACAGCTATGTTTTTGGAAGAAAAGGTTACAAAATATCATAGAACACTGACCACATATCTAAATACACTGCTTTCAAATAGTTTTATAATAAATCAGATTGTGGAGCCACAGCCGCCAGAGAACATGATGGATATTCCGGGGATGGCGGATGAAATGCGACGCCCAATGATGCTGATTGTATCGGCAAAAAAGAAGATGTAATAATATAGAAAAAATAAACGAGGAGTATGTAAATGAGATCAGAAAAAGAAATGATGGATTTAGTACTTTCTTTAGCAGAACAGGATGAACGTATTCGAATTGTGACCCTTGAGGGGTCACGCGCAAATATTAATATACCTAAAGATGAATTTCAGGATTATGATATTACATATTTTGTAAGTGATATAGAACCGTTTATATCTAATGATGACTGGCTTAATCAATTTGGGAATATTATAATGATGCAAAAACCGGAGGATATGGAACTATTCCCGGCTGAAGAGAAAGGCTACTCCTATATAATACTTTTTGATGATTATAATAAAATAGACCTTACCTTATTGCCCCTGGAAGAGTTGGGAAACTACCTGAATGACGATAAATTGATAAAGATTATTCTGGATAAGGATGGAAGGATTCAGCAAGCTGTAGTTCCGACCGACATGGATTATCATATAAGAAAACCCAGTGCCCGGGAATACGATGACTGCTGCAATGAATTCTGGAACACCACTACCTATGTGGTTAAGGGACTGTGCCGTAAGGAAATTTTATTTGCTATTGATCATTTTAATCAGATTGTTCGCCATGAGCTGCTGAGAATGATATCATGGAAGGTCGGCATCGAAACAGGCTTTAAATTAAGTGTAGGCAAGAACTATAAGTTTATTGAAAGGTATATATCCGAGGATTTGTGGGAGAAACTTTTGTCCACCTACCGGATGGATTCCTATGAAAACATATGGGAAGCATTATTTCTATGCCATCAATTGTTCAGGGCGGTATCCGGTGAGGTGGCGGAAAGGCTTCATTATGCCTATCCGGAGTATGATAGGAATATAACAAAATATACCAGGGACATGTATAAAAAATACACTGGTAAAACCGGCTGCCTGGATAGCACATATGCCGCTGATATAGAAGAGAGGCGGGAACAGTGATTACAGAAATGAAAGCAGGGCACCTGAAAGATATCGATAAACCCAGCGAACCATTTGAGGTGATAGGTAAGATTATACCGAGGTATGAAAACGAGAATTGGACCTTTACAGAATTACTCTATGAAGCGCCATATTTAAAAAGCTACCAAGACGAAGAGGATGAAGAGGATGAGGAGGCAGATTGCCTTGAATATATTGACAATACTGATAAGATAATATATCTTTACTACCAAGACGATAAATGCGTCGGAAAAGTTAAACTGCGAAAAAATTGGAACCGGTACGCTTATATAGAAGATATCGCCGTATGTAAGGATTTCAGGGGGCAAGGCATAGGCAGCGCGCTTATCAATATATCTATAGAATGGGCAAAGCATAAAAACTTGCATGGACTAATGCTTGAAACCCAGGACAATAACCTTATAGCTTGTAAATTCTATCATAATTGTGGTTTCAAAATCGGCTCCGTCGATACTATGTTATACGCCAACTTTGAAAACAACTTTGAAAAAGCTGTTTTCTGGTATTTAAGGTTTTAGAATGCAAGGAACAGTGAATTGGAGTTCGTCTTGTTATAATTAGCTTCTTGGGGTATCTTTAAATACTGTAGAAAAGAGGAAGGAAATAATAAATGGCTAAAATGAGAATATCACCGGAATTGAAAAAACTGATCGAAAAATACCGCTGCGTAAAAGATACGGAAGGAATGTCTCCTGCTAAGGTATATAAGCTGGTGGGAGAAAATGAAAACCTATATTTAAAAATGACGGACAGCCGGTATAAAGGGACCACCTATGATGTGGAACGGGAAAAGGACATGATGCTATGGCTGGAAGGAAAGCTGCCTGTTCCAAAGGTCCTGCACTTTGAACGGCATGATGGCTGGAGCAATCTGCTCATGAGTGAGGCCGATGGCGTCCTTTGCTCGGAAGAGTATGAAGATGAACAAAGCCCTGAAAAGATTATCGAGCTGTATGCGGAGTGCATCAGGCTCTTTCACTCCATCGACATATCGGATTGTCCCTATACGAATAGCTTAGACAGCCGCTTAGCCGAATTGGATTACTTACTGAATAACGATCTGGCCGATGTGGATTGCGAAAACTGGGAAGAAGACACTCCATTTAAAGATCCGCGCGAGCTGTATGATTTTTTAAAGACGGAAAAGCCCGAAGAGGAACTTGTCTTTTCCCACGGCGACCTGGGAGACAGCAACATCTTTGTGAAAGATGGCAAAGTAAGTGGCTTTATTGATCTTGGGAGAAGCGGCAGGGCGGACAAGTGGTATGACATTGCCTTCTGCGTCCGGTCGATCAGGGAGGATATCGGGGAAGAACAGTATGTCGAGCTATTTTTTGACTTACTGGGGATCAAGCCTGATTGGGAGAAAATAAAATATTATATTTTACTGGATGAATTGTTTTAGTACCTAGATTTAGATGTCTAAAAAGCTTTAACTACAAGCTTTTTAGACATCTAATCTTTTCTGAAGTACATCCGCAACTGTCCATACTCTGATGTTTTATATCTTTTCTAAAAGTTCGCTAGATAGAGTTCTATATTAGAGATGTAAAGAGTTTTGGTGAAGAGGTTTGTGAGTATGGCTTTTATAACCAGGGTGCAATGAGAAGCACTAACAGCAGCTAGCTTAAGAACGCATAGGATATACTTTTTATGGAAGTCACAGAGGAGGAATAAAATTTGAACAGGATTAACAGAGTAACCTCTATTCTTATTCAGCTGCAATCAAAAAAAATAATTCCTGCCAAAGAAATTGCACAGCGATTTAATATAAGCTTAAGGACAGTTTACAGAGATATCCGGACACTTGAAGAAGCCGGAATACCAATTGGATCTGAGGCCGGAAAAGGATATTTTCTTGTAGAGGGCTTCCTACTTCCGCCGGTAATGTTTACAGCGGCGGAAGTGGGTGCATTGATTACAGCAGGGAAATTTTTAAATTGCCATGGAGATGAATCATTTATAAAGGATTTTGATTCAGCTATGTATAAAATCAAATCTATTTTGAAGCATGGTGAAAAAAACTATGCACAGGAGTTGGAGAACAGTATTAACGTGTACAGCACATCTGGACAGAAAAATACATTGGCGGATAACGTTATTGCAGCAATTCAGACTGCAATCTGCAATAAAAGGGTAATATCAATTCAATATCCTGCATCAGGAGGGCAAGAACCGGAAAGCAGAATGATAGAGCCTATATCACTGGGGTTTTATGAACAGAACTGGTACTTAATCGGTTTTGCAGGCTAAGAAATGAATATAGGAATTTTCGTGTGGATCGGATTAAAAGCATTTGCATAGAAGAAGAGCTCTGTCAAAGCCATGATGGCTCTTTGGAACAAATATTAAAACAAATGCTTTCATATAAAAAACTATATAATGTAATTCTTAGAGCTGAAAAAGGGGAGACATACAATTCTATCAAGAACAGGTATTCTCTCGGCTTCCTTGAAGAAACCGATTTGGGAAGTAAAATGGAAATCGAATTCCAGACAGATTCCTTTGAGATATTGAGCAAGCAGCTGATTGAATATGGATCAGGCATTGAAATAGTCCAACCTGATGAATTAAAATGCATAACCCGTAAACACCTGGCACAAATTACGAATCACTGCCTAAACTTGATTTAGAGAAAGCGATTGGTCTGTTATGTATTTTTTGTAAGGTTTCATATCCCCTGCTGACATACAGCTGTCAGTGTATTATGATATTCTACTATCAAAAAGGAGGATTGAAAAATATGAAACCAAAGATAATTATGCACACACAAATTAGCCTTGATGGCCGCATTAAAGGCTTTGATAATCCGGAAGTTTACTACCAGGTTGCCGGGGGAATTCATTCGGATGCGGTGCTGTTTGGGTCCAATACTGTTTTTACTGCATTTGAAAAATATCCTGCTGAAACAGAGGCTGATTTTGAGAAAATCATAACAAGCCCGGAGGACCCCAGACCAATAGGAGTCATACCTGACAGCAGAGGTATCTTGAGAAGTCTTCATTGCTTAAGAAATCTTGGATATCTGAAGGAAATTGTCATTCTGGTATCAACTGCCACTCCGAAGGAATATTTGAATTATTTGGAGGAAAGGCATTACCCATATATTGTGTCAGGAAATGATCATGTGGACTATGAAAAAGCCTTTCAGATCCTGCATGAGCAATATGGGTGTAAATACATGCGGACAGACAGTGGCGGTGGATTAACCAACAAATTATTAGAAAACGGACTTATTGATGAAATCAGTCTTGTGATATCACCATGTTTTGTAGGTAATAAAGAAAAACAACTATTTGATAACCTTCTGTTATCTGAAAAAGTTAATTTGGAATTGCAGGGAACAGAGAATGCAGAACATGGCTGTCTGTCATTGCGCTATGCTGTGAAAAATAAGGATTAGTGCAGCATACTTTAAAAAGTGTCTGTTGGGACAGTGTCCTAAAGGAAGCATAAGCTCATGGCTAGCGGCGGTGTTAAAGTAACGGCACTCGGCCCCAATATATAGTTGATATGCCCCTAAGCCTTTGAGGGCAAGGCGGTCAACCGCGCCTTTTCCGGTCCGCATACAGTCGTTCAATGAGGGTATCAAGCTCGGCAATGCGGCGGTGCTTCTCGGTGGTTCGTTTCTTCGCCGCCGTTTTCGGCTAATTCTAATTGATCCGAACTGTAAGGATAAGCAATTATCCGGGGCTAGTTAAGTATCTTAGAGAGGAAGATAAAGATAAGTAAACCAATTTTAAAGTTGTACCGAATAAAGCCTTCAAGAGGACAACATGCTTTTGAAGGCTTTATTGCTTACAATTACTTGGATTGTAACGCAAAAGCAGGCACCAAATCAATGAAAAATAGCCTATCCAGGCGACTGTTTCAGAAATATGGGCTTCCGCCAAGGGGATACCAGTGGGGTGCGACATCTTTTTTGCCCACTCAAGGCATGTGGAAACGGTAGTACTTTTGTCCAAACTTAATACCAAGCAACATATCGAGGTGGAGTTGAATCTGGACGAACTGGATTTGACGTCGGCGGAAAGCAAGGCTACCTATGAGGAAATCAAGGCGTATGTACTGGAGCATACTGGCCTGAAAGTCAGCCATCTCTATATCGCCCAGGTCAAACAGAAGTATGGCATTATTGAGCGGGAGAACTATAATAAGCCAAAGTCTGAAAATGCCAAACAGCCGAAATGTCCGCCAGAAAAGGAAGCGGCAATTACAGAGGCACTGAAGTTCTTTGGGATGATTTGAGGTGAACAACATGGAGCGTGCGATCTCTTGTGAGTTCAATTTGGATACAGCCTGCGTTGAACTGAAATTTGCTGATGGTAGCATGATTTCGATTGATACGGTTGCTGTTGAAAATGAGGTAGCAGACAATATGTATCAACGATCCGAATTGGACTGGTTAATCTATAACCAGCCACTAGAATATGCAAATGTAGTGTTGAACGGAGGCTTGGAGAAATATATTCACGGAACACCCCAGCATCGTTTGACAGATTAACTGTAATATGGCGATTGAAGCCGGTCGCTATGTTGTTAAAAACGGAAATGACCCCAATCCAGGGAATATAACCGAGGAGACAGAGAGCGAACTTGAAGAGTTTATCGACTATGCGAAAATTGTGATGGGCACTCTTGGGCATAAGGTATTTGAGCCGTTTGCGCCTTCTGCAGAATCCGCTGACACAGAACCAGTCCTATACATGGAATATGGAAAAGGCAAGGCATCCGGTAAAAGGACAAGCGATGGGTTCGTTGTTCTGAAAGGCAGCATAATCAATCCTACCATGACGAAGAGCTGCCCTAAAAGAACCGTAAAGGACCGCAAGAAGTATGAGAACAAGATTGACAGTAATGGGATCTTAACAGCTGATGTACTGCTTTCCAGTCCTTCATCAGCTGCCGGATTTGTTGGTGGTGCGTCTTTGAGCGGAAATGCGCACTGGAAAGACGCTGATGGAAAAACACTAAGGGAACTCCTTGAAACAGATTGAACCTTTTAATTTTGCCCCACCTTTTAATTATTCCAAAATCGCTACACCGCAAGGCTGGCATCCCGCCGCATTACCGAGCAGCAGCAGGACAACTAAACACATAAAATAAGGGCTTCCAAAGTCAGCGTATGACCTCGGAAGCCCTTATTTCAAGCCTTTTTCGGCGGCTTTTGCTCCGGAGAAGGCTTTTTCTATTGTATCAAAATCAGTAGGAACATAGACCCGGCTTGTGGCAGTGGGTCATTATTGCTTAAATTTGCTAAAATACTTGGTAAAGAAAATGTAAGGCAGGGATTTTTTGGACAGGAAATCAATATCACTACTTATAACCTTTGCCGTATCAATATGTTTTTACATGATATTGATTATGATAAATTTGATATCGCGCATGGCGATACGCTTATCGATCCAAAGCATTGGGATGATGAACCGTTTGAAGCTATCGTTTCCAATCCTCCTTATTCTATTAGATGGGACGGCAGTGATAATCCGTTATTGATCAACGATCCACGCTTTTCGCCAGCGGGAGTATTGGCGCCAAAGTCTAAGGCAGATCTGGCATTTATTATGCATTCCCTTTCGTGGCTGTCTACCAATGGAACAGCGGCAATAGTTTGTTTCCCTGGTGTAATGTATCGCGGTGGTGCAGAACAAAAAATACGTAAATATTTAATAGATAATAATTTTGTTGATTGTGTGATTCAACTGCCTGATAACCTTTTTTATGGAACCAGTATTGCCACCTGTATCATGGTTTTGAAAAAATCTAAGCAGGAAAACAATACTTTATTTATTGATGCCTCCAAAGAATATGTGAAGGTGACTAACAGTAATAAGCTCACTGTTTCTAATATTGCTCATATTATCGATATCTACAAAGAACGAGCTGATAAAGATTATCTTGCCAAGGTTGTACCTAATGCCGATATTGAAACTCAGGACTATAATCTTTCAGTCAGTACCTATGTCGAGCAGGAAGATACCAGAGAAAAAATAGATATCGCTGTTTTAAATGCTGAAATTAAACAAATAGTTGCCAGAGAACAGGTTTTGCGTGATGAAATCGATAAAATCATTGCGGAAATCGAGGTAGATGGAGATGCGATTAACTGATATTCTTTCAAAACCATTAACCAGTAAATTTGAACAGGTTGAAGGTTTTTTGAATAATACGAAGCTAAAATGTGGCAGACAGAAAAAAATTAAAGCAGGAAAAATCGCTTTAAATTATTTTTGTAGAAATTGCGATATTGATATTACATTTGTATCAGATGAAGAGTTATTCTGTATTGGTATTAACGAACGTTTGGTGAGTATTGATTGTGTATTAACGTGCCCTCGTTGTGGGGAAGTAATACCAGTATGGTTTTTAGTAGAAAGTAAAAGTGATATATATAGTCAAGCTCCTGATATACGTGTGTTGAAGCGTACTGAAAGATTAACAGAAAATGTTTTATTAGGACGAGGTAAATATGATGATTTTTCAGAACTATTAGAGAAGGCTGATCGTGCTTATCGCGATGAACTTGGAGCTGGAGCAATAGTTTATTTGAGGAAAGTTTTAGAGAGAATTACATTTCAAACAGCCGAAGCTATTGATATTGAAACCAAAAATAAAAATGGCAAACATCGACCTTTCAAAGAGATATTGGTTAAAGTAGATAAGGAATGTTCGATTATTCCTAAAGAATTTTCTGAGAATGGTTATAAGTTGTTTAGCGAGTTGAGCGAGATTGTACACAGTAATGGTGATGATGAATTATTAGGTTTAAAAAGATATGATGCCCTTCAACGTCTTGTTATAGGGGTTCTTGATAATGTGAAAAATAATAATGAAATGATGGCTGCAATTGGGAATTTGGGGTGGAATGAAGAAGGGAATGCTATGGAATGAGTAGATTAGATGAATTAATAAATGAGTTTTGTCCTGATGGTGTAGAGTATAAAGCCATTTGTGAATTTTGCAAAGTGGGTACAGGAAAAAGTAATAGGCAAGATGCAGATGAAAATGGAGAATACCCTTTCTATGTTAGATCTAAAGAAGTTTTTTTGAATAACTCATATGAATTTGATGAAGAAGCTATTATAATTCCTGGAGAAGGAAGTATAGGGGAAATATTCCATTATGTAAATGGTAAATATGCACTGCATCAAAGGGCGTATAGAATACATATTGAAGACAACTATGTTATAACTAAATTTTTATATTATTATATGTCTCAAAATTTTAAGAAATTTATATATCAAAAAGCGGTTAACGCAACAGTTAAATCTATAAGGAAACCAATGATAGAAAAATTCGTTGTTCCTATTCCCCCCCTGCCAGTACAGCGTGAAATTGTCCGTATTTTAGACAATTTCACAGAGCTTACAGCAGAGCTTACAGCAAGAAAAAAACAATATGAGTATTATAGAAGAAATTTATTAAAATGTAGTGAATGTGTTTCATTAGTAGAGCTTGGTGATATTGCGGAATTTAAATATGGATTTACAGATGCAGCTAAAATAGAAGGAAATGCAAAATTTATTCGTATTACTGATATTTTAGAAAATGGTAAATTAAATAAAAATGAAAATAGATATATTGATTTAACTGAGGAAAGTAAAAAATATCTTTTGTCAAAAGGAGATCTATTAGTTGCACGTACTGGAGCAACTTATGGAAAAACCATGTTGTTTAACGATAGCTTTCCATCAGTTTATGCATCTTTTTTAATTAGAATTCGTTTTAAAAAAAATACTATTTTACCAGAGTATTATTGGCATTTTGCTCAATCTTCTTTGTATTGGCAACAAGCTAATAAATTGGTCAGTAAAGCAGGGCAACCACAATTTAATGCAAATGTGCTTAGATTGGTTAAAATTTCGATGCCTTCGATTGATTTTCAGCGAAGAATTGTTGATATTTTAGACCGTTTCGATGCTTTATGTAACGATATAACAATTGGTTTACCAGCAGAAATTGAAGCCCGCCAAAAGCAGTACGAATATTATCGAGACAAATTACTGACGTTTAAGGAGAAGTTGGCATGAGTACATATAACGTTGTAGCATCAACTGAAGATAGTACAGTCGTTGCTGAATATGTATCAGCATATGCATCTGGTTATAAACGCGCTGATGCTTACCAGAGTGAAGCCGAACTTGAGCGTGAATTTATACATTTGTTGTCAGAACAGGGTTATGAATCCCTGACTATTCATGATGAAAAAGCTTTGATCAATAATCTACGTCATCAATTGGAACTAATTAATGATTATATTTTTTCAGACAGCGAGTGGGAACAATTTTTTACAAATTGCATTGCGAATAAAAATGAAGGTATTGTAGAAAAAACTCGTAAAATCCAGACAGATCATGTACAGATTTTGCATCGTGATAATGGCTCAACTAAAAATATTTACCTGATTGATAAAAAACATATCCACAATAATCGGTTGCAGGTCATTAATCAATACCAAGAAGATCAGGGCAATCATGATACTCGTTATGATGTTACTATTCTTGTAAACGGTTTGCCTTTGGTACATGTGGAGTTAAAACGTCGTGGCGTGGCTATCAGAGAAGCCTTTAATCAAATCAAACGTTATCAGCGTGACAGCTTTTGGGCTGCCTGTGGCTTATATGAATATGTACAGATTTTTGTGATTTCTAATGGTACGCATACTAAATATTATTCTAATACTACTCGCATCAGCCATGTACAAGAAATGGCTGGCAGTGAAAGACGGAAGAGTAAAAAAACCAGTAACAGCTTTGAATTTACCTCGTTTTGGGCAGATGGCAATAACAAAGCAATTGCTGATCTTGTGGATTTTACAAAAACGTTTTTTGCAAAACATACGATTTTAAATATTTTGACCAAGTACTGTGTGTTTACTACAGAATCATTATTGCTGGTTATGCGTCCTTATCAAATTGCAGCTACAGAAAGAATTTTGTCGCGTATTGTAGTGTCCAGTAATTACAAAACTACAGGAACGTTGCAGGCAGGCGGTTATATTTGGCATACTACCGGCAGCGGTAAAACCCTGACCTCTTTTAAAACGGCACAACTTGCCTGTGCATTGCCAGATATTGACAAGGTATTATTTGTTGTAGACCGTAAAGATCTGGATTACCAGACTATGAAAGAATATGACCATTTTGAAAAAGGTGCAGCGAACAGTAACGCGTCAACCAGGATATTACAAAAACAATTGGAAGATCCAAATACTAAAATAATTATTACAACTATTCAAAAGCTGGATGTATTTGTTAGCCGGAATAAGAGTCATAACGTTTTTAAACAGCATTTTGTTATTATTTTTGATGAGTGTCACCGGAGCCAGTTTGGTGAAATGCACGATAAAATAGTAAAAGCTTTTAAAAATTATCATTTATTTGGATTTACAGGTACACCTATTTTTGCGGTCAATGCTTCCAGCGGTGGGAATCCACTTTTGCGAACGACGCCACAGGCTTTTGGTGATAAGCTACATACTTATACTATTGTTGATGCAATCAATGATGAAAATGTGTTGCCGTTCCGTATCGATTATGTAAATACTATGAAAACGGTAGAAGGTATTAAAGATACGCAGGTGCGTGCTATTGATAGAGAGCGGGCGCTGGAATCGCCAAAACGTATTCGGGAAATAGTAAAATATGTACTTGATCACTTTGACCAGAAAACTAAAAGAAACAGCTTTTATGCACTTAAAGGGCAACGAATGGCAGGGTTTAATTCTATTTTTGCAGTCAGCTCCATACCCATGGCAATGAAGTACTACGTTGAATTTAAAAAGCAATTAATCGAGCGCCGCAGAGATTTAACTATTGCGACTATCTTCAGTTTTAGCGCCAACGAGGATGATCCTGAAGATGTAATGCCGGATGAAGGTTTTGAACCGGAACTATTGGATAAAACGTCACGTGAGTTTTTAGAATTTGCAATTGCAGATTATAATGGTATGTTCAATACTAACTACGATACTTCGTCTGAAAAATTCCAAAATTATTATAAGGATGTGTCTACACGGGTAAAAAATCGCGAAGTAGATTTGTTGATAGTGGTCAATATGTTTTTGACAGGATTTGATGCTACTACGCTTAATACGTTGTGGGTGGATAAAAACTTAAAACAACACGGGCTTATTCAGGCATTTTCCCGCACGAACCGCATATTAAATTCAGTAAAAACTTATGGCAATATTGTTTGTTTCCGTGATCTGCAAAAGGAAACCGATGAGGCAGTGGCTTTATTTGGTGACAAGGAAGTTGGTAGTATTGTTTTATTGAAAGGCTATGATGCGTACTATCATGGTTATGATGAAAATGGTAAGCACCAGCCGGGCTATACAGAATTGATCAGTGAATTATCACAAGACTTTCCTTTAGGACAGGCAATTATCGGGGAGCAGAATCAAAAAGATTTCGTGCGTCTGTTTGGTGCTATATTAAGATTAAAAAATATCCTGACTGCTTTTGATGATTTTGAGGGGCAAGCAATATTATCAGATAGAGATTTTCAGGATTACCAAAGTCTTTATATCGATATTTACCAGACTTTTACCAAAGATAAAGCTGCTGATAAAGAAAATATTAACGATGATATCGTCTTTGAAATTGAGTTGATCAGGCAGGTAGAGATTAATATTGATTATATACTGATGTTAGTCGTTAAATATCATGAATCTAACTGTAAGGATAAAAATATTCTGGTTGCTATTGATAAAGCTATTAATTCCAGTATTCAGCTGCGCAGCAAGAAAGAACTCATTGAAGACTTTATCGAAAGCGTTAATATTTCTACTAAAGTCGATGAAGACTGGCGTAAATTTGTACATGAACAGAAAGAAAAGGATCTTGCAGAGATCATTGATGAAGAACGGTTGAAATCAGAAGAAACTAAGAAATTTATTGATAATTCTTTCCGTGATGGCACATTGAAAACGATTGGTACTGACATTGATAAAATTATGCCGCCAGTATCGCGCTTTGGTGGTGGAAGAGCAGAAAAGAAAGACGGGATTATCGAAAAGCTGAAAAAGTTTTTTGAAAAGTATTTTGGATTAGTGTAAGTGGGACGAATGTTATAATCCAGGAAGAAGGATAAATTTTGGTCAATATTTGTGATTTAATAAAACAGTTAAAAGATTTATATGATTCTAAAGAAAAAATTACATTTAAGTTACCTGCGTATGAAGTGTTTCACGAAAGGTTGACTACTTTTATTTATGAAAATCATTTTGAAAAGACAAAGGAATGGGAAATAATATCGGGTAATTTATTATATAAATCATCTCAATATATGATAAGATCAGAAGCTGATAATATTTTATTAAATCTTGAATTGCTGAAACGAAAAGTATTAGCAAACGAAAATGAAGATTTTTGGTCATATATACATTCAATGATTGCGCAAGTGTCGCGAGGGAAATTCTCAGCCGGATACTATGCTGATGCAGTTGAATCAGCGTTTAAGGAAATAAACATCAGAATAAAAAAACTATATATAAAATATAGGAATGAAGAGAGGGATGGGAAAGATTTGATGTTGAAAACATTTTCTCCCAATGATCCATTACTTACTTTTGAAGAATTAAGAGCAGTAAGTGGGAAAAATGTGCAAGAAGGATATATGTATATATTCGCAGGGGCAATTCAGGGAATTCGTAATCCAAAGGCTCATGATAATATGAATATCGCACGAGAAGATGCTATAAAAAGGTTAGTGTTTGCAAGTTTGCTTATGGACAAGGTGGATGAAGCATTGTTATTTTCCAAGCTTACTGAATGAGTAATTTAGTGAAAATCTCCGCCACATCGTCGCCACATCACCGCTAAAATAGCCGCTGTTTCGCCTGTTCATAAAAGAATAAAGTAATAAACAAGAAAAGATACAGGAGAAAAAATAAACGTTTTGTATTTACGGTACAGCATCGTGGTGTATTCTGCTAACGTACTGCCTACAAAGTAAAATCAGTTTAGAGTTTTAATATAGTATTTATCTCAATACTAACGTACTAAGCAGAATATAAAACCAGGTATTACTTACTAACGTACGTAAGCAGTAGTACGCGAAGCAAAATTTAAAATTATTCTTACACTGCCCTTGAGATAACAGGGGCAGTTTTCTTTTGTCCTGAAACAGGGGAGTGATTACAAGACCATTGTTTGAGAAATTATTTGTGTCAGCAGCCTGATTTTGGGGATTTGGACTGTGTATTTAGTCTGTGAGGGATAAAATACTGGCGGGTAAGCAGTTACAGGCAGGTGATTTAGAAGAAAATTTGTGTAAAGCTGTATGTTTTTTAGGTGGTTGTCTGCCCTATATATAGTGAGGGGGTAAAGCGATAGGCTTGGTCTTTGAGCCTGGCGTCGGAGTTTTTTTGTCATGAGTGTGCAAAAAAGAGCTGTAAATACTCGTTTAGAGGTGGGAGGAGATCAGAATGGAAAATTTATTCAGCGAGGGTTTTATTCAGGTGGGACGCAGGTTATTTAAAGAGCATTACTGGGAGGAGGCGACACCGGAGCAGAAGGTGATTTTGCTGACGCTGCTGAGTCTGTCAGCAGGTCACCGAAAAGCGGGAAGCTGTTTACGGTGGATGCAGCTTTGCGAACAGGACTTTCCCCAAGTGAGCTTGAATTGCAGCGGCTGCGCCGGGGCTGTGGCGCTGACGGTATACCGTTTAAAATAAGTTGATCTGCCGGCTAAAATAAAAAACTCACTGCCGCAGCAGTGAGTAAGGTGGTTGGGCAAATTTGTATTTCAAGTAATTTGTGCAGGGCAAGGTGCGTTATACCCTTATCGCTGATATTAACGCCCTTAATGTCAGTGGCTGCTATGACTGCCGCAGCCGTGTTCACCGCAGGTATGACCTGCGCCGCCGTGTTCATGTTCGTGGTGTGCGCATTTTACTGCCGGGTCATAGTTCAATTTATTATTGAGCAAATCATTTACTGCATCATCGGCCTTGCCGGTAACGCCGCCATAAAGCTTGATGCCTGCTTGTGACAATGCCATTTGGGCGCCGCCGCCGATACCGCCGCAGATCAGAGTATCGACGCTGTGTTCGTGCAGAAATTGTGCCAGCGCGCCATGGCCGCTGCCGTTGGTGCTGACGATTTCTGTTTTGACGATGTCAGTGTTTTCGATGTCGTAAATTTTAAAGAATTCGGTGTGTCCGAAGTGTTGAAAGATGTCGCCGTCCTGATAAGTAACTGCGATTTTCATTGTTATAACGCTCCTTTACTGTGATTGTTATGAGTTTGCGACATATGCCGTAAACATTTTTAGCATAGCACTGTTCGCAGCCTGTGTCAATAAAGTCGGGGATGACATAGTACCTGCTAAAATAAAAAGGCTCGCCGCCGTTGCAGACGCGAGCAGAAGAAGCTTGACTGTGAGAGATATTTTGATCTGTTTGTGCTTAGGTCGCTCATCATCGATATGTCAGCGCAGCGGCTGGCGTTTACGCTGGCGACGCGTAAAATATTTTGCCAGTCGATAGGCGACGGTACGGTATTGTGTGGTCAGATAGACGCCGCCGAGGATAAGTACGCCGCCAATAGCCTGGGAGATGAGAAGTTGTTCGTCAAGAAACAGCACCCCGCAGATGATGCCGACCAGCGGCATGATATTCATAAATACGGCTGCCTGACTGGGTCCGACGATGCCTGTGCCTTTGTTCCAGAAGATCATGGCGATCAGCCCGCCGGCAAAAATGACGAACAGATATGAGCCAAGAGCCAGCGGTGAAAGCAGCGAGGGCAGTTCGAAATGGCCAAGATAAGCAGCACTAGCTGCCGTGGTAAGCGAACCTAACAGACCCGACCAGGCGACGATGGCAAAGGGGGAAACATCGTCGATGATGCGCACGACGATGATAGAATACAGTGCCCAGGCGACCTGACTGGTAAAAAAGAGTACGTCGCCGATATTAAAGCTCAGCGTCAATATGGCCGCAAGCGAACCGTTGCTGATCAGGTACAGCGCGCCGCACAGGCTGCTGCAGATGCCGAGCCATTGCAGGCGGTGCAGACGTTCATGGATCAGCACAAAGCTGAGCAGAGCCGTCACGATGGGCGTAAGTGTGGCGATAATGGTAAAGTTGGTGACTGTCGAATATTGCAGCCCGGTAAATTGGGTAACGTTATTGATGCAGACGCCGAGGATACCCATGGTAAATAAGGCCGGCCAGGTCCTGCGTGGCGGCAGCAGCTTTTCGCCGCGCCAGGCAAGCATGGCAAACAGCGTCAGGGCTACGATAGTGTAGCGAATGCTGACCATAGGTATGGGCGACATTTCCCTGACGACGAATTTGGCGAACATAGGTTGAATGCCCCAGATGACGCAAGTACAGATCAAAAGTGCCGAGGCGGTAAGCTTGTTCGGTTGCATGGCAGTGCTGACAGACCTTTCGATGATGATTTATAAAGTGCCGGGCATCTGCCCGTAACTTAAAAGCTTAACAGTCGTTCAATGATTTCTGCCGCCGGCGTTTGACCAGATATCTGGCCAGTTTATAGGCCAGCAGGCGGTAATGAGTAGTCAGATACACACCGGCGATGATAAGAGCGCCGCCAACTGCTTCGGAAGTATAGAAGCTTTCGTCGAGAAAGGCGATGCCGCAGATGATGCCTACTAACGGCATCAGATTCATAAACACGGCGGCCTGACTGGGGCCGATAACGCGGATGCCTTTGTTCCAGAACAGCATACCGACCAGGCTGCCGATAAAAATAACGTAAAAATAGGAACCCCAGGCCAAAGCGGAAAGGTCATAAGGCAGTACAAACTGTCCTGTCAGGATACTGTAAGCAGCCGTAGTCAGAGAGCCAAGCAGCCCGGCCCAGGCTACAGCGCTGTAGGCAGATACATATTTACTGACCTGCGCGACAAGAATGGTATAAAAAGCCCAGGCAACCATACTGACGCAGAACAGGATATCACCGAAATTAAAGTTCAGGTTGATAATCGTTGAAAGCGAACCTTTGCTGATCAGGTAAACGGCGCCGATGATACTGGCTGCGATACCGAGCCATTGCAGCTTGTGCAGCCGTTCATGCAGCAGCACCAGACTAAAGAGTGCGGTCACGGCAGGCGTCAGCGAGGCAATAATAGTAAGATTGGCTACGGTTGAGTATTGCAGGCCTGTAAATTGTGCAACATTGTTGACGCCAACGCTGAGGACGCCCATCAAAAACAGCGGCAGCCAGGCCTTGCGTGGTGGCAGCAGTTTTTCGCCGCTGTAAGCCAGTGCTGCCAGCAGCACTACGCCTACTGTAAAATAACGGATACTGACCAGAGGGATCGGGTCGAACTCGCGGACGACAAAAGTGACGAACATCGGCTGTGCACCCCAAATGATGCAGGCGGATAAAACCATCAGTGTTGCTGCGGAAATATTTTTGGGCATGGGAACGCCTTCTTCGCTGTTTATTTTACCAGCTGCGGTGTAAAACCCTGCGTGTCACAGCTGACAAGCTTATAGGTGATGCCGTTGTGGATACCTTCAAAAACCATGTTGGCGTCGCTGCCGTGGATATGGCCGAAAACGCAGTGCCTGACGCCATAAAGCTCCAGCAGTTCGGCAAAAACAGATTCATTTGCAGCGTCGTAAAGCGGCGGATAATGCAGTGCGGCTATGATATCGCTGTAGCCGGCTTGTCTGGCAGCTTCCAGTGAAGCCTCCAGGCGCAGTCCTTCACGGCGGTAGATAGCGGCATCGTCCGCGTTAAAATTGTCAGATGAAGGCAGGAGCCAGCCACGACTGCCGCAGATGGCAGTCGTGCCGCAGGTAAAAAAGTTGTTTTGCAGAAAGCTGAAATTATTTTCTGTCGCAGTCTGCATCTTTTTTAAAGATGCCCACCAGTAGTCATGGTTGCCGCGCAGAATGATTTTGCGCCCGGGCAGGGCGGCGATCCAGTTCAGGTCGGTCAGCGCGTCTTGCAGATCCATGGCCCATGAGGTGTCGCCGCAGATGATGACGGTATCGTCGCTGCGGATAAGTTGATGCCAGTTGGCTGCAACCTTAGCGGCGTGGTCTGTCCAGTGTTCACCGAAGATTTCCATAGGCTTGGACGGAGGCTTTCCGGAAAGGTGCAGGTCGCCGATAGCGTAAATTTTCATGAATTATGCTCCATTTTTGCTGCTTAATGTTAACTTAATGTTAGCTTATTTTAAGAAGGAATGCAAGGAATTGCTGACAGGGTTGACCTCGGCGCGAGAATAAATGCCTGTGTCTACTACCAAAGTCTGATTAATCCGTTTAATATAGATATGAAGTCTGAATTAGGATGCGAGAATCTTTTTCCTTTCTATCCCTGGTTGCTGTTGCCGCTTTCAGCATTTTTATACAATGAAAGTATCAAAACGCAGGGGAGGGGCAACTATGACAAAGCTGCAGGATTTCAGTATGTGGTCAGTGAATTTTATTTTGTTTTGCCTGGCTAATTTTTTGTATTACGGAGCTTTTTATTTGTATATTCCGGTATTGCCGCAGTATGTGGAGATGTTGGGCGGTACACCTGCCGATATCGGGCTGGTTGGTGGCGCTTTCGGCCTGTCGTCCTTTATTATACGGCCGTATTTGGGTAAACTGGCCAACGAATGGGGTCGTAAGCGTATGATGCTTCTGGGTGCGATTTCTTTTGCACTGTTGTTTCTGCTGTTCGGCAGAGTTACCGGCGTGGTGCCGCTGGTCGTACTCAGGCTTGCGCATGGTGTTTGTCTGGCGATGTATCTGGCGGCATCGGCTGCCTATATAGCCGATTATGCGCCGGTAGACAGGCGCGGCGAGGTGCTGGGGATTTATCAGACCTGCAGTGTGGTTTCTATGGCTGTTTTTCCAGCAGCAGGCATTTGGATCCTTCAGCATACACAAAGTTATCCTTTTTTGTTCAACGTGACTTTTGTTACGGCATTAGTATGCTTTTTCGTGTTACTGCCGCTCAAGGAAACGAATCCTGTTTATGACCAGGAACAAAAACTGGATCTGCTGCCGATTTTCAGGCGGCGGGTAATTTTTATGTCTTCGCTGTGCCTTTTGGGTGCATCACTGGTCTATGGCGCGATTCTTACTTTTTTACCGATTTATGCGCAGCAGCGGAATATAAGTGATTATGGTATTTTTTTCGTAGTCTATGCTTTGGCGACGATGGGCAGCAGGGTCTTTGCCGGTAAGCTGTCCGATCATGTCGACAGGCGTCTGGTAATTTTGCCGTTTTCACTTTTGGTTGCACTGGCGGCTATGTGTTTCTTTATTATGGATAACGTTTGGACGCTTGGGCTGATCGCAATATTATTCGGACTGGGATATGGAGCTTTAGTGCCGGCGCTTACTGCACTGGTCGTTGATGTTACCCGGCCGGAAGAACGTGGACCGGCACTGGGTTTTTTTACTGCTTTTATTGAAGTCGGCATCGTCGTCGGCGCTATGGGTCTGGGGTTTATTACCGAGATATTGGGCTATGCCAATATGTTTGCATTGTCAGGTATCATCGTACTGGTGATCACACTGGCATTTTGGCTGTTGGTGCAGCAGCGTCATACTATTAAGCTTGAGGGAGAGTAAGCAGGCTCCAGATGAGCGCAGAGCATTAAAAGCCGCCTGTAGTGCGTACTAGGCAGATGGGGAAGAAAAGACTTGAAACTCCGCGGATTTGTGATATAATGGTTAAAGTATTTGCAGAATGAACAAATTCGGTGAAGCGGAGTAGTAACCACAGATCCCTGTTGCAGAAAGTTGACGGCAGCTGCGAGTCAATACGGGAGCAAGGTGAACTCGCCGCGGAGGAGCCGCGTCAAAAGCGCGGACGCATAACTGGCGTTACAGTTTCGAGTGGCCGAGATTTTTTTCGGCAATCAGGGTGGTACCACGAAAGCTATTTCGTCCCTGGCCTAACAGCCGGGGACTTTTTTATTTGCCGCGCTGCGGTGGTAAGCAAATTTTAGGAGGTTATGAGAAGAATGATCGAAGAAAAGTATACTCCCCATGCCATAGAAAGCAAATGGCAGAAATATTGGGAAGATAACAAGGCATTTAAAACTGATATTGATGCAGGCAAACCCAAGTCTTATGTGCTGGAAATGTTCCCGTATCCTTCGGGCAACCTGCATATGGGGCACGTACGCAATTATTCCATCGGCGACGTAGTTGCCCGCTTCCGCAGTATGAACGGTTTTAACGTGCTGCATCCGATGGGCTGGGATTCTTTTGGTATGCCGGCTGAGAATGCCGCGATCAAACATGGTATCCACCCTGCTAAATGGACGATGGAAAATATCGCCAACATGACCCGTCAGCAGAAGGAACTGGGACTGTCCTATGATTGGGACCGCGAAGTTGCCACCTGTAAGGAAGATTACTATAAATGGACCCAGTGGTTCTTTGAGCTGTTTTATAAGCGCGGTTTGGCCGTCAAGAAAAAATCTGCTGTCAACTGGTGTGGTGAATGCAACACTGTTTTGGCTAATGAGCAGGTTATCGACGGACGCTGCTGGCGCTGTGACCATGAGGTCGTCAAAAAAGATCTGGAACAATGGTTCTTCAAAATTACCGATTATGCGGAAGAACTTTTGGATGATTTGAAACTTTTGAACGGCTGGCCGGAACGCGTTAAGACGATGCAGAAAAACTGGATCGGGCGCAGTGAAGGTCTGGAATTCAGCTTTGACGTGCCCTGCATCAATGCTAAGCTACCTGTTTACACTACCCGTCCGGATACGGCATTTGGAGTTACCTTCGTGGTCCTGGCTGCCGAGCATCCAATGGTAGAGCAGTTGTGCCGGGATAATCCGAAGGCAGACGAGATCAGGGCTTTCTGCGCCCGTGTGCGCAACCAGTCCGATATTGAACGTACTTCCAGCGAGTCGGAAAAAGAAGGTATCTTTACCGGGAAATATGCTGTCAATCCTTTCAATGGCCGCCAGGTAGAGATCTGGGTCACCAACTATGTCCTGTACGATTATGGCACCGGAGCTGTTATGGGTGTACCTACAGGTGATCAGCGCGACTGGATGTTTGCCGATAAATACGGTCTGGATAAGATCGTTGTCGTTACTCCTAAAGACCAGGAATTAAAAGTTGAAGATATGACTGCCGCCTATGAAGAAAAAGAGGGCGTGCTGGTAAATTCCGGCAAGTTCAGCGGCATGGAGATGCATGCTGCAATCAAAGCTATTATGGATTATGCGGAAGAACAAGGCTTTGGTTCCCGTCATGTCAACTACCGTCTGCGCGACTGGCTCATCAGCCGTCAGCGTTATTGGGGGGCTCCGATCCCGATTATTTACTGTCCTGACTGCGGCGAAGTTCTTGTGCCGGAAGCAGAGCTGCCGGTACGTTTACCGGAAGACGTCAAGTTTGATGCGGGCAGCGTTTCACCGCTGGCAACCAGTGAAAGCTTTGTTAACTGCACCTGCCCCAAATGCGGTAAGCCGGCCCGCCGCGAGACCGATACTATGGACACTTTCCTGTGTTCTTCCTGGTATTATCTGCGGTATACCGATCCGAAAAACGATACTGCTCCATTCAGTAAAGAAGCTGTTGATTACTGGGCTCCGGTCGATCAGTACATCGGGGGTATCGAGCATGCGATCCTGCATTTGCTGTATTCACGTTTCTTTATGAAGGTATTGCGTGACGCAGGCCTTGTAAAATACGACGAACCATTTACCAACCTGCTGACTCAGGGCATGGTCATTAAAGACGGTGCGAAAATGAGTAAATCTTTAGGTAATGTCGTTTCTCCGGAAGAGATCATTTCCAAATACGGTGCCGATACTGCTCGTCTGTTTATTATGTTTGCTGCTCCGCCTGAAAGAGAGTTGGAATGGAGCGATCAGGGCGTGGAGGGTTCCTTCCGTTTTATCAACCGTGTCTGGCGTATCGTCAGCCACTTCCAGGGTGAGCTGGCCCAAAAGGTCACCGGCTATGATACTTCAAAACTGGATGAAGCTGATAAAGAGCTGCGCCGCGTGCTGCATAATACGATCAAAAAAGTTACCGACGATATCGAGCAGCGGTTTAATTTCAATACTGCAATCAGTGCGATGATGGAGTTGGTCAATGCTTTATATGTTTATAAGGAAGCTCAGAAAAATTACAATGCCGGTCTGGTTTATGAAACCGTTTCCGCTTTGCTGCGGTTGCTTGCTCCTTTCGTACCGCACGTAACCGAAGAATTGTGGCATGGCGTCATCGACGCTGACAGCAGCGTGCATGCACAAAGCTGGCCTAAAGCCGAGGCAGAGGCCATGAAGGTTGATAATGTCGAGATCGTGCTGCAAGTCAACGGTAAGGTCAAAGGCCGTTTGGTTGTACCTGCAGAAGCCGGCAGGGAAGAACTGGAAAAACTGGCTTTGGCGGATGAACATATCGCTGCTATGGTCGATGTCGGCAAGATCGTGAAGATCGTCTGCGTACCCGGACGTTTGGTAAATATTGTTGCCAGACCTTAAATCGCAGAAAAAAATTAAATAGCTGGATCAATAAGATCAAATCATAAAGACGCTATGGCAGAGTTCCTAAGGTATAACGAATTTATTGTTGACCTCAGGAACTCTGCTTTTTTGCGTTTTAAAGGGGCTGGATAGCGATGATGGAACGAGGGCTGAGAGGAAAAGTAGCAGCTTTGGGGGCTGCCGTAGTTTTATGTGCCGGCGGCAGTCTGCTGGGAAGCAGCCCGCAGGATACTGCTGCTGTTGTGCCTGTACCGGCAGCTGGTATCAGTGCGGTACAGACTCGGGGAGTTAAGGTATATGTAAGCGGTGCGGTAGCAAAGCCGGGTTTATATGAAATCCCCGCAGGGAGCAGAGCTACTGCGGCTATCGCCGCTGCCGGAGGAATGACACTGGAAGCTAATCCCGATAAAGTTAATTTGGCAAAGCTGCTGAAAGATGGTATGCAGGTAAATGTGCCGCGGTTAAGTGCCAGGCAATTGCGTGAGCAGACTGCGCCGGTAAATGCAGGTGCAGCTGCTGAGGCAGCAGGCGCAAATACTTTGGTCTCGGTAAAGACTGCTGCTGAGAGTGGCAGGGGCACAGCAAAAGCTGGCGGCAAGGTACATTTGAATACGGCTACGGCTGCCGAACTGACAGCGTTGCCTGGGGTCGGTGATATTACCGCGCAGCGTATACTTGAGTATCGGGCGGCGCATGGGTTTGCCAGTATCGAGGATGTTATGAAGGTCAAAGGGATCGGTAAGGCCAAGTTTAGCAAAATGCAGCCTTATCTGGAGCTGTGATGCAGCGTCAGCTGGAACAGATCATTGTCGCCGCCACACTGGCATTTCTGCTTGGCTGCCACGCAGGGCTCAGTAAGCTGTTGCCGTTGATACCAGCATTGATACTGGCGGCACTTTTTCTGCTGCTGCTTGCCTGGTGCTGCCGCCAAAAGGCTGGAGTAAAGTTGTTGGCCGCGGCAGGTATTGGTTTGTGTTTTTGTTGTGGCGCTGCCAGCGGCAGCGGGGCCATGCGTCAGCCGCAGCTGCCTTTGCAGACTTTTACCGGTCAGGAAGTACGTATTTTCGGCAGAGTGGAAGCTGGCAGTGTCAAAGTAACGCCGCAGGGAACCAGTCTGGTGCTTGCCTGTCAAGCGGTGCAGACAAATAGTGCGGAACTTGGCAGCTCTTTACCCGATACAGCAATCGCAGTATCTGGTAAAGTACGTGTGTTCGTCCAAGGGCAGGATCTTAGCGAGAAAATAACCGGTGGCGTTATTGTACAGGGAACGCTTAAACCACTGACTGATTTTGCCAATCCGGGTGGTTGGGATGGCGGGCTGTGGAACGAATTGCAGGATTTACAGGGGCGAATGTCTATAAAAGGCAGTGAGCTGTATTTGTCCGGGGACGGACAAAGTATCAGGCAGTATATCGGCGGACTGGCTACAGGGCTGCGTTCAAATCTGCAGCATACTGTACCGGGACAGGCCGGGGCTGTTTTAGCCGGTATGACTTTAGGTGGTTACGACGGTATCAGCGCGCAGACGCGGGAAGATTTTGCTGCTGTGGGATTGGCGCATCTGCTGGCTGTATCTGGTACGCATATAGCAGTGGTGACAGGCTTTCTGCTTGTACTGCTGCGGCGCCGTAACCACTGTACTATGGCGCTGCTGGCAGGAATTTTATTTTTTTATGCGGCTTTGTGCGGGTTCAAACCGCCTGTACTGAGGGCTTTGCTTATGTCGCTGGCACTATTTGGAGCCGGCGTTAGCGGCAGGCTGCCGCAGCGCAGTAATATTTTCTGTGCTGTGGTCATATTGTTGCTCTGCTATGAACCGCGCTGGCTTTGGGACGCAGGTTTTCAGTTATCATTTACCACAACAGCGGGGCTGCTGTATTTCTACCCGGTACTGAGCGGCCTGTGTACCCGTTACTTACCTGTGGGGATTGCCGAGATCCTGGCAGTATCTTTAACAGCACAGCTGGCGGCTTTGCCGTTTTTGATCCATTATTTTCATCAGCTTTCACTGAGTGGGCTGGCAGCTAATCTGCTTCTAGTACCGCTGCTGGAACTGGCACTACTGCTGACACTGGCGGGATATGCCCTCCTGCCGGTATTTGGGTTGGGAAAGCTGCTGTTTTTACTGGCAGGGCTTTTACTGCACCCCTTGCTGAATATCATTCACTGGCTGGCATCCGGCGGCTGGGCAACTGTCACTGTTGGCAGCTGGCCTCTTTTATGCGGCGCTGTCTATTATTTACTGTTGTTGCTGCTTTTCGGCAGCAGCGACTGGGATGATTTTACTGCTTGCGAAAGACGGTTGCTGATCGGTTTATGCTGCTGTATGCTGGTGGGGATCGGGCTTTATGATAAATTCAGGCCGCAGCCTCTGACCGTACATTTTATCGACGTGGGACAGGGGGATGCGGCACTGGTTGTAACACCGCAGCGTCAGACGCTGCTGATTGATACCGGTGGTCTGCGTGGTGACTATGATACGGGCAGCCGTATCGTTCTGCCCTATCTGCGTTACCTGGGGATTCGCAGTCTGGATATGCTGCTTTTAAGCCACGGACACCACGACCATGCAGGAGGAGCGGCAGCAGTAGCTAAAAATATACCTATACGCAGGCTCATTCTGCCTCAGGAACAGCCTTCAGCAGATATACAGGCACTGCTGAAGAATACCAAAGCGCAGCTTATATATGCCGAGAGCGGCACAAATTATTCCCTGGGCAATACTGCAATACAGATCATCAGCGCGCCTGTCGGCAGAGCTGACAGCGATGCAAATGAAAGCTCGCTGATCGTGAGGGTTGTATCTGCTGACGGCAGCATTGTTTTTACAGGTGATGCAACAGAAACGGAGGAACTGCTGGCAGCGGGGCAGATTCAGCCCGGTCAGGTATTGAAGGTCAGTCACCATGGCAGTAATGCTTCTTCTTCAATGCCGTTTTTAGCGGCAGTCAGTCCGCAGCTGGCGGTTATCTCAGTCGGTGCGGCCAACAGCTACGGCCATCCTGGCAGTGAAACGCTGCAGCGTCTGGCAGCCTGCGGGGCTCAGGTGCGGCGTACAGATCAGGACGGAGCGCTTAAAATCACTTTTGACGGCAGCCAGGTAAAATGTTATAGTTATCGGTATCAGAAGGAATTTTTTTAGTGGCTTGAAGGAGTACAAACATGGAAATCACGGCAGAAAAAATTATGCAGCAATTAAGTGCCGGTACACAGGTAGCTGGTGTAATCGCAGTGTTCGGCGAAGAAGGCTATTATAAAGATAAAATAGCCGCCGCTTTACCGCGGGCTGTTTTTGGCGACGCTGCGCCGGAAGACAGGGAAATAACTGTTTTTGAGCGTGATACGGATATAAAGGAAATATCTGCTGCTGTCAATACCTACCCTTTTTTCTCAGGACGCAGTCTGGTTATCATTAAAGATGAAAAGCTGTGGGGAGGTAAGGATGGCGGCGAAAAACGCAAACAGCAGCAGGAAGAGCTGGCAGAACTGCTGGCTGATGTACCTGAACATTGTCAGGTACTGCTGTTAGGCGAAAAAATCGATAAACGCGGTAAACTTTATAAAAGCCTGCTTAAAACTGCTGCGATGGTGGAATGCAAGTCTCTCAAATCCTATCAGCTGAAGCCCTGGCTGGACGAACAGGCTGCGCTGCGCGGCTGCCGTTTTGATTATGAAGCGTCACAAACGATCATGGAATATCTGTCGGTAACTGACAATGCGCCGCTGCTGCTGCTGGAACAGGAAATCGAAAAACTATCGGTTTACGCCGGTGAACGTAAGATTTGGACGAAAGATGATATCGAGCAGACTTTCGCTGCGTTGCCTGAAGTTTCGCGCTTTGCGCTGCTGAACGCCATTGCCGAAAAGAAGCTGGGGCAGACTTTGGAGCTTTTGGGTGAAGAACGTAAGCACGGTAATACTGTGCTGGCGCTATGCGGCCTGGTTTCGTTCCAATTGCGACGTCTTGGACGTGTCAAAGAACTTCTGGAAGGAAGGGCCTCGCAGGCCGAGATCGCTTCAGAGTTAAAAGCCGCGCCTTTTGCTGTAAAAAAAATGGCGGAGCAGAGCCGCCGCTTTGGCTTGGGTGAACTGGAACGGGCACTTTTGGAACTATCACAGCTCAATATCGAAATCCGCTATGGCGGCCGGCAGTTTGAAAAGCTGGAAGAAATATTGATCCGGCTTTTGAGCAAGTGATATTTGGTGTTTGGTTAAAAAAAGTGTTTAAAGTTTGTTTTAAACACTGGACAAGCCTGACTGTTGTTTGTTATAATGATGGCGATAGATCAATGGGGATCTTTCTATTTTATTGCTTAAAAATAGGAAGGTCCTTTTTATATTTGTATTTCAGCTTCAGCATTGGGAAAGGAGCGCGGCACAGTGCCGCAAGTGATTACTATGATGAACAAAGAAATGTTGTATTACATTAACCCTGAACAGCAAACCCCGGAGGAACTGAAGGCTTTGCTGGAAATGCACCCGGAAATCAAATTTGTTTCTTTTATGGGTGTGGACTTTGCCGGTAACGATACCGACGAAAAAGTGCCCATCAATTTATTTATCGAAGATATCAACAGCTTCCTGGAAGGCATGGCTGCTCAGACTGACGGTTCTTCCGTTGTTTTGCCGGGCATTGCTACTTTAAATAACGCCCGCGTCGATATGAAGGTCGACAAAAGTGTCAACTGGTATATTGATTATAATTACGAGCATTTTGATGCTCAGACAGGTAAAATGGTCGGAACCCTGCGCATACCCTGTTTCCTGATCCACAACGAAATCTTTGTTGATTCCCGTTCGATCCTGCAAAACAGTCTGGATTATGTGGAAGCACAAATGCTGGAAATGTTCAAAAAACATCCGCAGATAGCAGGTCTTGAACATGTTGACCTGTCTCAGATCGAAAAACTGGTCTTTACCTGTGCTACCGAGCTGGAATTCTGGGTCAAATCTCCGCGTGAAGACGCACCGATCGAAGCCCTTTCTTCTTCGCAGATGATGCAGGAGCAATACTGGCAGCGTACCCGCGGTAACGTGCGTACCGCTTTAGAACAGACTATAGAAATGATGGAAGCTTATGGTCTGGAACCGGAAATGGGCCATAAAGAATGCGGCGGCGTACGTGGACAGATCGACGGCGCAGGTCATATGACGCATGTTATGGAACAGCTGGAAGTAGACTGGAAATTTAACGTCGGTCTGCAAACTGCTGATAACGAACTGCTGGCCCGCATTATCGTTAAAGAGGTTTTTCGGATGAACGGTCTGGAAGTTTCCTTCCAGGCTAAACCGATCCCCGGCGTTGCAGGAAGCGGCGAACATACCCATGTCGGTATTGCCGCAAAACTCAAAAATGGTAAAATGGTCAATCTGTTTGCGCCCGGCGATATGAAAGCGGATTTTCTGTCTGCTATCGGTTACGGTTCAATGATGGGCCTTTTGAAGAACTATGAGGTCATCAATCCTTTTATTTCAGCTACGATCGATTCATTGAACCGCTTGAAGCCAGGTTTTGAAGCCCCTGTCTGTATCGTTACCTCTTTGGGTATCAGTCCGCAGGTCCCTTCCCGTAACCGTACGATTCTGGCAGGTTTGATCCGCGATATCGACAGTCCGATGGCGACCCGTATAGAAATGCGTTCGCCTAATCCTTATACTAATACCTATATTGCTATCGCTGCTTTCTATCTGGCAATGTGGGATGGAATCAAGGCTTGTGTGGAATCAGGCAAAAATTTGAAGGAACTGGAAGCCGAATTGTCCAAAAAGGCCGGCGTTGAAGGCTTCTATCTGGAAAAAGACCGCGAATACCGTAGCGAAGAAGATGTTTTTGAAGACTTCAGCGAGGAAGAACGCAGCCGTCTGTTTGGTAAACCGCCTGCAACTGTGTGGGAAAATATGTGCGGCTTTAATAAATATCCCGAAAAGAAAGCTGCTCTTACCAGCGGCAATATCCTGCGCGCAGAATTTATCGATTCTTTTGCCAAAGGTGCCTTGGTTCGCTGGCAGACCGAGCTCTTAAACAGGATCATCCCCGAATTCCATGCTGAGATCGTGGCAATGAAATGTCTGCATGACACTGGCTTTTATAATAAATGTGACGATGAGCTGTGGGAGAAGATCGCAGCGCTGCGTGTTATGTTAGCTAAAGATTCTGTCGAGGCTCCGTGTATCTTTACTATGATCCGCGATGCTTTTAGCCGCGGCGATTTTGATGCCGCCTCCAAGTTAAAGCTGGAAATGGTAAAAACAATGGAGAAGCTGAGAAGCTGTTATCACGATTACAAGCAAAATATCATCGACTGATAAAGCATATACGTTTTGGATCCGCCGTAAAATATTATCGGCGGATCCTATTATTTTTCACAAAATGTTTTCTTGACTGGAGCGCAGACCAGACCTATATAATTTAAACAAGGAAAAAGAAGAGGGCGCTGTTGTCGTCCTTTTCCGCAATGATATCAACATTTTTTACGGAACTGCTTTTTATGCGGTAGGTAATTACGGTCTTTTGGGAGCGGTATAGCTTGGCATAAAACAGTATGGTAGCGGGAGAGAGGGGAAAAAATGAGATGGAGTAAAGCTTTTTCAAAAACTGGCCTGCTGGCATTGATGCTTGCCGTGGTCGGGATCGGTATCTTTTTTTATGAACGTCAATATTGCGGCGCCGAACAGCCTGCGCGTTACGAGCCGCAGCAGCTGCGGCAGGTGATTACTGCCGACAGTAAAACCTCGCGGACTATTATGTGGCAGACGCAGGCGCCGGAAAGCGATGCCTGGGTGGAATATAAGCTGCAGGGCGAAAATGAGCTTCACAGGGTGCGGGCGCAGGGTAAAGAATTTGCAACAGATTCAGGGACGGTTTATCAGCAAAGTGTGACGCTGACAGCTTTGGAGCCGGGAACTGTTTATGAATACAGGGCTGGCGGCGGCAAAGAATTTTCTGTCTGGCAAACGTTGAAAACAGATACCGGCGGCGCTTTTATGGCTTTGATCTTCGGCGATTCGCAAAGCCTTGATTATAATGTCTGGCGTAAGACTGCCGCTTATGCTTACAGTCACGATCCGGAAGCCGCCTTTTTCATCAATATGGGCGATCTTGTAGATAACGGCGAGCAATACAGCCAGTGGCGCAGTTGGTTCCGTGGAGCGTCCGGGCTGTTGCCGCAGATTCCGGTTGCTCCTATCAGTGGCAACCATGAAAATTATTCGCTGCAATGGAAACCTTACCGCGGCGATTTATATCTTAATTTGTTCGATCTGCCCCTGAATGGGCCGGAGGGTTTGCAGAAGCAGGCTTACAGCTATGATTACGGCGATGTGCATTTTTCTGTAATCGATACGCAGCAGGAGGAATTAAACGAGTGGCAGCCTGAACTGATCGCAAGTCAGGTGAGCTGGCTGGAGCGCGATCTGGCCGCCAGTGATAAGAAATGGAAAATCGTGTTGGTGCACCGTAATCTGTTCCGCTATCAGGACGGCAGACCCAATGAATTGGGTGCGGCACTTTTTCCGGTTATTGACCGTGGCAATGTCGATGTAGTTTTTTCTGCTCATAATCATACCTACGGCCGTTCTGCTCCGTTTAAAAACGGTAATGTGGCATCACAGGGAACGATCTATATTTCTTCGGGCCGCAGTGGTGATAAAACATGGGCCGGTTCGCGTGCCAAGCCGCAGGAGGTCGCTTTTGACGGCGTGCTTGACCAGCCTAATTATATGAAGCTGACTGTTAATGACGGCAAGCTGACAGTGACCAGCCTGAAGCAGGACGGCAAGCTGATCGATACGGTGACGCTGACGAAATGACAAGCTCTCGATTTTTTGATATAATGTTATTATTAACAAATCAATGAATGGAGTGACATCATGGCTAAAGACAGTTCTTTTGACGTTGTATCGCAGGTCGATATGCAGGAAATGGACAATGCGGTCAATCAAACGAAAAAGGAGATCGCCCAGCGTTATGATTTCCGAGGCAGTGATGCCAGCATCGAATTAGAAGAAAAATGTATCAAATTGGCAGCTGAAGACGAATATAAGCTGAGCGCTATCATCGATATGCTGCGTGCCCGTATGGCTAAACGCGATATCCCGCTGCGCTGCCTGGAGCTGGGTAAGGTAGAGCCGGCATCCAAAGGCACAGTTCGCCAGACACTTACTATCCTGCAGGGTATACCGAAGGAAAAAGCCAAAGCGATCGTAGCCGCGATCAAAGCGACTAAATTGAAAGTCAATGCTCAGATGCAGGACGATCAGGTACGCGTCAGCGGAGCTAAAAAAGACGATCTGCAGGCTGTTATCCAAATGCTGAAAGCAGGCGACTTCGGCGTAGATTTACAATTCATCAATATGCGCTAAACTGGATTTTGATACTTCCTACGTAACGTAGGAAGTATTTTTTTATTTTATTGTTTTTGCCAGAGTTTGCCTATATAATAAATATAATCCATATTGCAAACTTGCAATAAATTTGGTGACAAGGAGCTGATTTGTTGAATTGGAGAAAGAGGTAAAGAGATTAAAGCTACATGGTTTCAATAATCTGACGAAAAGCCTGAGCTTTAATATGTACGACATTTGCTACACTAAGACGGTAGCAGACAGGGAGGCTTACCTGCAGTATATCGACGAGCAGTATAATGCCGACCGTCTTACGGAAATTTTAACAAATGTTTCCAACATTATCGGAGCAAACATTCTGAACATCGCCAAGCAGGATTATGAGCCGCAGGGCGCCAGTGTCACTATCCTCATTGCCGAAGGCTGTCTGCACAGCGTTGGTGCTGAAGATAACAGTTCCGCTCCGGGCCCTTTACCGGAAACAGTTTTAGCCCATCTAGATAAAAGCCATATCACGGTGCATACCTATCCCGAATATAACCCTATCGGTGGTATCAGTACCTTTCGGGCCGATATCGACGTATCTACCTGCGGTGAGATCTCACCGCTGAAAGCGCTTAATTATCTGATCCACAGTTTCGATACCGACATTATGACTATCGATTACCGTGTGCGTGGTTTTACGCGTGATATTACAGGACATAAACTGTTTATAGATCACAATATCACTTCAATTCAAGATTATATCCCTGAGCTGGTAAAGGAATATTACCAGATGATAGACGTGAACGTGTATCAGGAAAATATTTTCCATACCAAGTGTAAGCTCAAAGATTTCGACCTTGATAACTATCTGTTCGGGCTTAGCAAAGAACAGCTGCATTCAGGCGAAGTAAAACGGATTGAGGCCAAGCTGCGTCATGAAATGGACGAGATCTTCTACGGCAAAAATATGGACCGCATCAATCTTTAAGGAGGAGTAAGTATGCTGGATTTATGGTTTTCTGAATTTCACGCTCCCGACGCCAAACTTTCGATTTTGGTCAAAGAGCAATTATATAGCGAGCAGACTCCCTTTCAGAAAATAGACTTTTTTGATTCGGAAACCTTTGGTAAATTTTTTACTTTAGACGGGCTGATTATGATTACCGAAAAGGACGAATTTATTTATCATGAAATGATCAGTAATGTGCCGATGGCAGTTAATCCGGACATCAAAAAGGTCTTGATCATTGGCGGCGGTGACGGTGGTACTGCACGTGAGGTCTGCCGCTTTAAAACAGTAGAGCAGGTAGATATGGTCGAAATCGATGAACGTGTCGTACGTCTGTGCCAGAAATATTTTCCGCAGACTGCTTGTGCGCTGGATAATGATCCGCGGATCAATCTGATTTTTGGCGACGGGTTAAAATTCGTACAAGACGCACCTGAGGATGCATATGATTTGATACTCGTCGATTCTACAGATCCGCTTGGACCTGGCGAAGGTCTTTTTACGACCGAGTTTTACCGCAATTGCTACCGGGCGCTGAATGATAAGGGTATCTTGATCAATCAGCACGAATCACCTTACTATAAAGAATATGCGTATGAAATGCGTCGGGCGCATAAAAAACTTGCTTCGGTATTTCCCATAGCAACAGTTTATCAATTTTATATGCCTACCTATTCTTCTGGACACTGGTTGTTCGGGTTTGCTTCGAAAGGTCTTGATCCAGTGAAAGATGCTGACTTTAAACGCTGGTCTGAATTTGGGCTGCAAAATCGTTATTATAATCCCGGGGTACATCTCGGTGCTTTTGCTCTGCCTAATTATGTACAGGAAGAACTTCAAAAAGAAGATTAATGATTCGTAACAAGGTATTCAGGTTTGTCTGCAAAAGCGGCAACATATTTATTGTGTTGCCGCTTTGTGATTTTCTAACATAGATGGCTTTGTTTGAAAAATGTGTGATAAGATTATTTTTTGTAATTTTATTTTAACAGTATTGCTGGATATATGTATGTGTGTTATGATTTATTTATAAAAATACAAGCAAAACTTTAAAGTGTATTTGCATAGTATTTTTGCTGTAAGAATAATAATTGGGTGAAGTTTTACCTGTAGAATTAAGAGGTGATAAATTATCAGATACAGTAAAGAATTTATGGAAGTCCATAAAAATAAGAATGGTGGGATAATGGTGAAGAAAGTAATTTTGTATTTATTAACTATGATCTTTGCACTCAGCACAGCTACGGCACTTGCTGCAGAACCTGCTGACGCTCCTGTGTCTATGCGTGAAAGAATGGAAAAAATCAGGGTGGAGAGCGACCCGGTATATCAGGCAGAAAAAGCCAAAAGAATGGAAAATATGCCTAAAGTAGCTGTGCTTTATGTAAATAATGCCGAAACTACTTATAATGACGAAGTAGATGGAGTGGTTTTAGGCAATTTGGAAAAATGCATCAATGATGATAAATATATTTATATCAATGGTGAACCATATATCGAAAAGTTAAACAAAGTTGGTATTGTTGATATTACTACGGCTGAAAGAGCCGATATAGTTGATGCTTTTGAAGGTGAAGATGTTGATTATGTCGTTTTTATTGAAGTGCAGCCGTTTATAGCAAGAGACAAAGTGACGTTCTTTACAGTTGGTAAAGATATAACGACTACTGTACCATTGAAAATCATTGATTTGGTAAATGGTAAATATTTGTATAATGGCAAGTTTACTGAGAAAGCTTCCGACAGCACAATGATCGGCGGCATAGGTAATAAATCGGTTGCCATGAAAGCCCTGAATAAGATCAACGAACAGATCACTTCTGTTTTAACTGTCAGATTGCCGGAAGAAAAACCTGTTGCGGTAGCTGCTGATAAAAAATAGATTCTATAATGAAAAAATATTTTGATAAAAGGCTTATGGGGGTCTTTTTAATGATATTTGTATTTTTTACTGCGGCCTGCGAAGCTGAAGCGGCTAAAAGCTTGCGACAGAAAAGCAGCGTGCTTTTGGTGTTTAACAATATCGCCGGAACACGTTATGATGAAAAGCTTACCCAAATAGCATTGGAAAAGCTGCAGAAGAAAATCGAAGGAATTTATCTTGAAATCGATGCTGAACCTTATGGTGAAAACTTCAAAGAAAAGTCATTTGAAAAAGCTTCATTTGCAGAATTGACGGCGCAGGTTGATGGCTGCGGGGCAGATTATTTTGTTTATACCGAGCTGCAGCCCATTACAAAAGAAACACATTTTAATTTTATATATTTTGATAAAAATGTGGAAACCGGGCTGGTTTTGCGGATCGTGGATTTAAAGAATGATAAAGAACTTTATAATAAAAAATATTTGATGAAAGCTGAAGATTCTACTGACTATTTCTTTATCGGCAGCGGATCAGTTGCACAGAAGGCGTTAGATGCCATACTGTTCAGAGCTGGCGAAGCGATTTCAGTCAAGCTTCCGCTTTAAAAATAATCTTTAACAGCCTCCAACAAGTAATAAAACTTGTTGGAGGCTGTTTTTTGTAAAACAGTTCGCTTTACAAACTTTACATTGATTTTACAAAACTGCGCTAACGGATTTTACTTTGCTGGGATATGCTATAGCCATAGTCAGAAAACTAAAAATAAATCATAAAAATTTTGGAGGCTATAGTGATGAAAATGAACAAAAAAGCAGCAGGTATTTTATTAGCAGCAATGAGTACGATGATTTTTACCGGCTGCGGCAGCAGTGAATCGGAAAAGAAGGCTGATAATGCGGCAGCAGGCAGTAAGATCGTTGTTATCTCCCGTGAGGATGGAAGCGGTAC